>Ga0153987_1000274_pt1 | contig 18015 bp, 20 predicted proteins | sample TSNC071MetaG_FD_102279 | JGI IMG/M metagenome (GOLD analysis project Ga0153987, IMG submission 102279) | Attine ant fungus gardens microbial communities from North Carolina, USA - TSNC071 MetaG | ecosystem: Host-associated > Fungi > Mycelium > Unclassified | place: USA: North Carolina, William B...
GGGTTTGCCTTCACCTACGAAGGAATTGCCTGAGATATTCTGACTTCAACATATGCGCATCCGGGCAAAAAGCTTTGAATGATACTGGTATACCGCTGTTGCTGTTGTCATATTCTTCTCCAGTTGAGATGGGCATCCAAAACAAGCGAGGCAGAGACCCGCATATTGTACCTTCAATGAGTGGAGAGCATGCAAAGATCGTAGATATCGTCACATCAGCTTGCTCAGATTCCAATAGTGGTAAGTCGGTTCTGGCCCACATCACAGATATCACAAATCTTCCATAGAATCACTTGAAAGATCGTTTCAAGGTCAAAGAAAGTCCGCTGCTCAGCAGGATATGAAACCCGTCACTTCATCTTCACAACAGTGCAAAACTTTTACGGCTCCTTTTATCCTTTGTGTTTTCTGATTCCGCCGTAAAGAATGCAGTTATAATAGTCGGAGCCTGGAACAAGCGCTTAGAAGCTCCCAGATCCCAGATGATTATTCCTTCCGTCCATCGAAGAACGATTCGCTAGCTGACACAAGAAACATTTCATTCGCTGATCAGTTGACATCAAACCCTCAGCTGATCAATTGACAGCTGTTTGTCCGCTGTGTGAGTTAACTAGTTTAACTAATTAATGAGCTACTTTGATAATGTCCATCATCAACGACACTGAGCAAGTTCTTTATAATCGCTGTTCCCAACATATTTACTGACTTTGTGCAGTTATCTGATACATATCATTCGTCTGTCATATCTCAAAGAGGTTGAGGACCTTTATGGACCCAGGATCATTGCTTTTGACCCTTCCTACACCTCCAATCCCTACATTACCCATGCAACCCTCGCGGACTCTGACAGATGGCCCGAGCTCAACATGCCTCAGAGTCCCAAGGTCAGTCCTGATGAGCCTGAACGCCCTACCGGCTTTCCAGGTGCCAAGTTGAAATATACCCAGACCGTCATGGCGGGCAAATCTGGTGGTCTAGGACTTCGCGTTCATGGAAAGCGAGCTTCGACTTCTAAACGATTATCCAAGTCTGGCGTCCAAGCGGCCGACTTGCAACATCATATTTCCGCTTCATCACTTGCCCAGGAAGCCGCCTCGTCCATCACCACCAAGGAAATCACCGCTGCAGTGGACTGGCACAAAGCGGAAGAGGCAAACGTACCTTCGCCTTTTACAAAGATCCCGACAGAGATTTCATCGTCGAAGCTCGAGGTTACGGTTGAGGCTCCATCTGCAAATGAGGAAGCCCCAGTACAGAAGGTCGTGCAATTTGTCCCCAAGTTCAAAGGTGCTGCTGAAATGGAGAGAAGACGAAGAGTGCGGATGGCTGCACGTCTTGAACTCGACGCCGCTCTTGCACCGCCGCTGCCGCCTCAATCACTCACCTTGTCTTCCTCCGAAGACGAGCTCCAACCTCATTCAAGCCATGAGTCCTCGGATGATAGTGATTTTGGCAGTCAAAGAGCACACGATATGGTCGACGAGGTGGATGAATTTGATCCGTAGGTCTGGTCTTGACCTCCGTCAAATTTTCTAACTCTCTATTACAGTGACTTTGCTGCTTCTCGTACAGCCATGAATTCTGACCTTTCTGACGACATTTCTGTCCTCTCAGCAGGCACCAACTCTATATCTATCTCTTCTGCACCTTTATCCCTCAACGCCAATACCTCCCTGCGACCCCGCTTAGGCCCCGTCTCTGAAGCCGATCATACCGTCCCTCAACCCCGCAGCGATTCACTTCCAATTGATAAAGATTTCAAAGTGTTAGCGCCTGCTGTCAGTGCTAGTGACAATGACGAGCTCTTACACAAAGTCTCCCGTGGTGGTCTCCCTGCTTTACGTGGTTCTAGTAAACAACTCGCTCCTGACAATTTCTTCATCCATAAGAAAGTTCTTCCTATCAAGCCCCAACAATCTGCTTTGTCAAGAATGCTTAATGGTGGTAAATCATCCAATCCCTTCACAGAAACATATGCTTCTGTCTCTGGACGAAGTGCACCAGTGTCAACTGTCGTATCTGTCTATTTCCCTCACGCAAAAAGCCCTGTTGGAAAACCTATGGATCTCACCATTTCCAGAGATGCTACAGTTGAAGAGGTCATCGGGTTTGCTTTGTGGACATATTGGGAAGAGGGATGGCTGCCCAAGTTGGACGAAGGTTTGAGTGGACCTTCTGATCCCAGATGGGACGACAAGTTATCTGCCTGTGGATGGATCCTCAGACTTGCGGAAGATGATGGAGAAGTAGACGATGACTTTCCTCGTGTGTTTTTTTCCGCTGCAAGTGTTGTTCTATCATTGAATAGATTTTTCATTTAGCGCCCGATCGGCTTGGTAAAATCATCAAATTCAATGCAGACGCATATGTCGTTCTCGTTGCCTCGCCTGCTCAAAGTACGCTCATTACTCTGATTGAACGGCCGTCAGTCTGACCCGCACATTACAGTTCAATTGAACCGTGAATATGAAACTAAGATACAACGATCGATCAAAACCGTCAAGAAACAGCCCGAAAATAAGCTTATACCTCCGAATGCAGTAGCTCCCTCTGCCATTGGCACATCCAGCATCTTGACCGCAAGTTGGGGACCTAGCGCATCTGCACCTATCTCAACATCTCTTGGTCCATCAAGTAGTCACGGCCCACAGATTTTCTTGCGAGTTCGTGTTGACATGGCTGACGCTGGACATGTATCAACAACCATTCCGGTGTGAGCTCGCTTTTCCCTCTGTTTTTGTCTTTCACGCATGATCCTGCATATTATAGGTCCGCGGGAATGTATATGCAAGAAGCCCTGGAAATGGTTTGTCGTAAACGAAAACTGGCTGACCCGAAAGAATACGCGCTGCTCTTGGCGGATAGAAGTATTCTCATTCCCCTTGATCGAACTGTTGCAAGTTTGCAAGGCAAGAGGGAATTGCTACTAGTCAAGAGAAGTGTTTTACCTTCGCTGGGAGGGAATATTGTGAGGGGTGTTGGCAGGACCACAGATCCGAATGGTGTGTTTTCATCCTAGAGAGTGTTGGCTTGCCAATTAAGAACACCAGCTTCTATATTCAAGAATGCCGATTTGCCAGAAACACAATATACAACAACTGTGGACTACACAGCTGCATACAAGGTCAGATCTTTCTGTTCTTTCAGGACTGATACTCAGAACCACATAGAAGTTCACCATTTACCGCAAGATGCCAATGCTTGTTGCTCGACAACCGCGAACACTTGCTGTCGATGGCGAATGGGTACACGTATGTCAAACCTGCTATTATCCAATATTCATAATCCTTTCTTTGCACTAACAGATTATGCCCTCGAGCAACAAGGCGAAAAATGTTTTTGATAGTGGTCGCACATCCTCATATCACATCAAAACTATTGTAGATTGTCAACAATCATCCAAGTCTTCCTCTGTATTCAAATTGGTTCTCACGCGTGGCGGAGGTACAACAAAACGATATGACTTTGAGGCAGAGAATTCCAAGATGGCAGCAGATATTGTTCAAACGATAAAAACCTTGAAAAATTCGCTGGAGAGGTCTGGAACTGTAAATAAATCGAGGAGGTCAAGGCAGGTCGTATGATATTCATAGTTGCACGGTCCCAGTCCCACTTTGCAGACTTAGGTTGACGGGAAAACATCCTGGTTTGTGACGGTTATTTTTGGAGTATTGTCCCAGCGGATATGGTACCTAAGACCAAAACTACGATTTTTCACCTTCATTTTGTTCCACACTCCGTTCTGATACCTTATTTGCCGACCAAGATCTGGCAGCATAGCAGCATCTAGGCCTCTTATTTTCTCTCGATTTCTCTCAACTTTTTCAACGGAGAGAAGACATAAATTGGTTTGATTTATTGTGATCTATACAAAAAACTGGTTCATCAAACCATTCTTGTATCGTTTTCTGAGACAGGTTCCTTTAGTCAAAAGCCTTCAATCCAATGATCGTGGACCCGAATCAAAGGGACCAAGAAATCCTCTCAGTGTCTTTCTGTATCTCAAGATTGGATCTGGCTTCATGAGTCAAATGAATGAGATAAACTCTATTTAAACTCAATCTGACTTAGAGGTGGTCAGGATGTCGAAGATCCAGGGTTCTACGAACATCATGCCCACTCAGTGGTCGGGTTAAACAGTAAAACTAACGCCTCTGATTTCACACTGTACTAATGCATCCCACAAGGATACGCAGAAATCGCAGAAATCTCAATACTGATTAGACAAGTTCAAAGATTCTTGAATCATTTAGACAAGCCACTTTATCAGTCACATTCTTTCTTTTCCTCTCTGCTACAAGCAAATACTAATTCTGTCTTGTTTAAAACTGAGCGACACTCTTCACTCCATCTTTGACGGCCTGCCAACTCTCACGGCCTGTCAATCTAGTGAACCACGCATTGATATGAGGTCGTTCTTGCATTAAATTAACTCCAGCATCCGGAAGGAGAGTACCATAAGGTAGATGACATATATCTGCTAAAGTCATCTCCTATAAATTATTTAGTAAGTAGATTTGTTGATGGCAGAAGAAACTTACATCACCCGCAAGGTACGATTGCTTTGACAAAATCCGCTCATAAACGTTTAAGTTTGCTGTTAGCTTTTCCTGGAGTTGATTGGCCTTTGCTTCGTCAACCGGCATGTTTAAACGTCTAAGCTCATGAGGACCTGACCGGATAGTAAGATTGATGATGGCTTACTTCTTGATAACACGCTCAAAGACAAGAGGTGCAGCAAATGCGTCAAAGTTCGATTGTTCAATAGAAGCTGCTTGTTCGAAAGCGGCTTGCTTAATTAAGCCTTGGGGGATAAGGCTTGTCCCCGAATGAGGTTCCTTGGCTTCCAAATATCGACCAATAGCACGACTTTCATACAAGATCAGTCCATTGTCGTCCTTGTATGGTCAACTTTTGTGATGGTTGGTGTTCAAACCACTTACGATGTACGGTACTTGTCCAAATGGCTGCTTGGCAATGTACTCGGGAGACTTGTGCTCACTTTTGGCTGCAACCACCTCGTGGAACTCGAAAGGTATTTTCTTTTCGTGGAACACCATGGCAACACGTTTCGTGCAGGTAGAGAAAGAGAAGCCGTAGAGGTGAATGACCATGATGGATGGAATGTGAAAGAAAGGTTCTGTGGGCTCTCATGAATTTATATCATAAATTCTTGGGTACGTGAGAAGTCCCGGATAGAAAAAAGAATGCATGATAATCTAAATGACAAAGGACAAAGGCAGATCCGGCACGTGACATTGGCACATACTGTCGACTGCCACTCGGTGTGCCACCCGGTGTCAAATTCATATCATGATAGTTCCCTTCCCCTTTACCTTCACTTTTTCTGTTCCCGGCCTCCCAAATCCCTTTTCAGGTCATTTACAACATTTCCGACCATCATCTTGTCCGCAGGCTCTCCAGGTATCCCGTGAATATCGTCCATTTCTCGACATACAGAATGGCAAGGCATTAGGGGATAGATCAACAGCCTTGCCAACGTCCTCATTTTCCTCTCCCCCGTCCAGGCCGAAAAATCAAAAGCGTGGCTGGGATTCGGATCTTGCTGAAACCATTGGTCAATCGTCTACAGCTCTGGTCTCTACGAGCGGCTATCATGGTCTTCCCTCAAAAGAATCTGTGGATGTGTCGGATGTGCATGACGAAGGTGTGCCGTATTTCGCTTGCTAAGCTCTTCTTGAGCTGTGTACTTGATGTTTCATCCTGCCGCGCGTTTCAAGCAGGGTTGGTGGTTTCCACGTTGAGCACACGTGTTGCAGGCTTAGTCCTTGCATCTTTAAATCAGCTGCAGGCTGACTCTGGGAAGCACTTCTGTTCATCTGGTTCTTGTATTGGTTCTATCTTTTTTTTGCCTTCTTGCAGTGTATCTGATACCCACTCTCAATTTACAACAGCCAATCACTTATCAATATCACCATCCCCCTGAACAATTATGCTGATTGAAAATATCCTTTATCTTATAGATTTTTACCCTCCTTGTAAGAAGCGTCGTGGCTTGGCCGGTTCTATCGTCTCAACTGCAGTCAATGCTGCTCTTTTCGGAACGGCGATCGGGCTATCTGTTTACCGGTTGTGGGTCTCATTTCCTGATTTGTCTATGTCAGAGAATTGATACCGTGTTCGCTTTCTCAAGATGGCGAGGTCGTGGCAAAGAGACTCACGCATTCGAAGCGGTGGATCCCACCAGCTCTGGTTCTGAAAATGGATCATCCCTTCCACCTCCACCACCTTATCAGGAACGTGAATGGTCACTCATTTCGCACCCTGTTGAATATGCATCCCCACTGTTTCTTGCCTCTGCCGGCAGCGGCACCATAGCAATATCAACAACGCCACGTAGGAAGATTGTCCATCACAGTGGGAAGAAAATACGGAGAACTCGCGTTCTTCTACCTCAAACTGCCCACAGTCCTGAACGTGTTGGACCTAGTAGCTACACACATGCTGAGCCTGTCTTCGGACAAGATAGAGAAAACGATGCCGATGATCAAGTATGCTTCGAATGTTCTCTTTATCGCTGAGACTGACGAAACTCACAGATGAATCGTATTCAAGATAGGCTCGCACAACTGATCGAAGAGGGAAAGCGGGCGTTGAGCAGGGAGGTGGTAGTCATGAGTGATGCAAAAGAAGATGAGATTGACGATGGCAGTAGTGCTTGGGAAGAGGAAAACGATTACCACCATCACCAGTCTGCATCATCATCAAGAAGACTAGGCTCTTCTCGCCGTGTGACTAAACGTTCCCGGGCGCAGAATCCCTTTTATGGTTCCTGGAATGGCTCAAACCACTCATCAACAACCGCTATTCATGTACCTACAACCCTGAAACGAACACCTACTAAAACTTCTGCTGACGTTATCATCGAGAGGGAGGACGAGAATGCGTGGGAGAGCCCTGAATTGAGAGAAACAATGCGGCTGGCACGAGAGAAGATCATGGTCGGTAGAGGGATATCATAAGCAAGGAAATGCTTTGTGGCACCCGAAGCATAACACCATTTACCTACACGCTTGGACTTATCTATTAAGGGTTGTGGACATGTGTATGTGCTCTACATGTTTGTTGTATCTGCTCTCTCGCCCCACCTTTTCAAACTTCACGCACATTTTTTGTTGTCTTTTTGTTGTCGTACCAAAGATGTAAATTGTTACTTTTCGTTTTCTGATGATTTTCAATCTCGTATCTGGCTGATAAATTGACGTGAATAGTAGGTGCAAAGTTTTTGTGCTGAATATGATGTTGGACTAGAATGATATGGTGGATGAAGCTGCTTGGAACTCAGAAGGTGCAATGCTTTACATGATCACAGCACGAAGTCACCATAAAGTCACTTCGCTCCATTCATTTCGAAAAAATATTTACAAGAGATCACATTCAAGATGAGGAAAGCGAACACATTGAGGGATTTTAGGAGGCACTAAAAGTCAAAACGTTGACACTGACAGCCGGCGCATTGTATGTGAACGATTTCCCAGTGCTGATGTTGCTGGTTTGAGGCGTGATCAGATTGGGGTTCTGTGGAGTGTTGCTACTGGTGGGATTTCCGGTAAGAACTTGTGCAGTTCCACTTGTCGCTACATTATTGAACGCCAAATTAAAGGTGAGGCGAGCTGTACTGCTGCCAGTGTTGGAAATCTACCCCACACAAAATTGTCAGCGAAGACGATCAATGTTTGAAGAAGATGACGACCTTGATGATCAGTTGGCCGGTAGATGTCTTGCGAACGACACTCCAAAAGACAGTTCCAGAACTCGAAGGCAAAGTGCTCGGGATATACTGGTCACCACGGTTTTGACTAAAGAGTTCTTGAATGTAGAAGCTGGTCGACCGGTAGACATTTCCGGCACTGACAGAGGACATATAGATGGTAATGCAGAGAGGGAGATGCAACACTCACTCGAAAGCAAGAAGATTGGGGGTCTTGTGAAATCAATCGTTTGAATAAGAGTGTTTCTCGATCAGAGCCAGAACCTTACCCATTGGTTATTAGTGACATGCTAATGCAATTGTGAGTCGTCGAGCACAAATCAGATCTGGAAGCTACTCACACCCAGAAGAGGTGCGTAGGATGCAGCAAATCTAAGAGGGCAGTCAATTCAGAATCCACAAAAAAATGCAATAGAGCATACACGATGTCACTGTTGCGCTCTAATCCGGTCATAAAAGCAGCCTCGCCAGTAGCACCTGCAGATGTTAATGCAAAATTTGAGTTATGAAATTTCAACGACCTACTCTGTACTGTCGGGAAAGTTAGACGACCGTCAGAAGGAGGACCGAAGATATCATTTGGGTTCGTTGAAATGGCTGCGTATTCACCCTAATGGTCTCTGATCCATGGCAATTATAGGGACTCTTGTCTGCAACTTACCTCAAAGTAATGGGTGCCATCCCTCTGAGTATGCTCAGTAGATTTTTCTTAACATCGATTGACCACATACAGCAAAACTATCGTAGAAGAAGGAATTTTGCGCAAACCAAGCTAATGTCTTGTAAGTATACCAGTATATCTAGCTTGAACGGCATACGCACTAGGTGTCTGATAAACATGAACATCGTATTCTGTCGGCTTCGGGGTCAAAATGGGACTGTTGACGTCAGTGGTTGCAATAAAATCTCAAGTTCATGAAAAAAAAATGACATCAGGCGCGCTTCATTGATCTGCATATCAGACTCACGAAGCTGAGGGAAAGCATTCTTGAGTGTATTGGCAAAGGTAGTCCACCGGAAAGTATAAGTATTAGCAGCGAAGAAGTCCTACAACCAGATAAATATTCGATCATTCTCAGAAAACATGATTATTTCACCTCATTTCCAATTTCAACATAGGTCAGCTTGAATGGCTCCGGATGCCCGAGTGAGGCCCTCAGACGGCCTCGAGTACCTCCTCAGCCAATCATCCATGGAATGAGATGACATACTACATACCAGGTTCCGTACTATCATCTCCTATCACAAAATTGATCTACTTTTGTCTTCAACCCAGGAATTCAGCGAATGTCTAATTGTCTGACCTGATCAATTGCTTGCTGGATGAAGGGCCCGAGCTGGTTTTGGGCTATACTAGTGCCTCCAAGTGCGAATCCTTCGAGTGCAGTGAAGTTGTAGTTGTGTGTGGAAATCAATTCTACCTACCTGACCAAACAGCCATGATAGGTTCCATGCCCAAGTCCTCACACCAAAGAAGATATTCGAGGAGGCCAAGACCACTGTAAAGAATAAGAATTCCGAGTTCTCCCAAAGATACCACCAACGTACTCGGTGTTAATGTATCCCCAATCACCTTGGCGTCCGGCGCGATTTTGTAGAGGCCCGACAGTCGCGTTCCATTGCCATCTCTGGTCGACAGTGCCACCCTCCAAGTTATTTCCACCAGGGAACCTCCAGAAAGAAGGACCCATTTCTGCCAACGCAGACGCTATGTCATTCCTCATTCCATTCGGACGATTCTTGAACGTAGGCGGGAAAAGAGAGAGCAGTCCAAAGTTAATCGTTTGACCAGCCGCACTTCCACCGTCTAGCGTCACAACGAAGCGGTTGTTCAGGTCTCCAGGAGTACTGCCAGCACGAATGCTAAAGTTGACCTGTGACCAAGATGTTTGTGCTCCAGATAGCGAGACGGTGGTACTCCCGAGAGTCGAACCAGAGGAGGATTGCAGGAATACTGTGGCAGAACCTCTAAAGCTTGAAGAAGTGGGAAAACGATAGAAGAAAGAGCCCGTATATGTAGTTCCCGAAGTCACTCCAATACCTATCAAGGCATTTCAAATCAAAAATCCATCTTCATACTCGATGGTCAAAAAAAAAAAAAAACCTGAATAACCAGCATTTGCGAAACCAACGCCTCCACTGCGTCCCGTGGGGATGATAACTCGAAGAGCATTCGGAAGGGCAGTGGAGATGGGAGTGCTCTCTCGAATGACACTGATTGTGGCTCCATTGACAGCAGACCACGCGTTCAGTGCACCACTGGAGCCCGGAGTTACGAGTTGAAAGGCTCTGTTTTGGAGCACTGATACGTTATATTAGCTATGTGCTCTGTCCCCATTCGAGGGTTTTTACCTACATTCACCATAAAGACCACCATCACCACTCTACGTCTCTGAATGTTTGAAATGGAGCATTTTCGCATCGCAGACCAACACTTACATGCTGAAATTCGAACATCATGACTAAAAAAGTGCTTCAAATCACTGTAAAATCAAGGACGTACACTGATATCCTAGATAAACAGCAGGATGGACTTTAGTGCTGTATATCCAAGTGAGAATTATATCCAGATATACCTCGAACATGAGTCCCCCTACGGATGAGATTCAATCGAAGAAAACAACCGAAAGTGAATCACAAACACACTCACATAGAGTCGCCGGGATAGGATGGCTCGCGGTCGAGCTGACAGAGATTGTCTGAGCATTCACCGACGCGACCAACCCCAGTATTGCACCTGCAAAGAGTGACCACCCCGTTTTGATCATTGATAATATATTCAGTCAGAATCAAGGATACAGAACGACAAGACACACAGAACGCCAAGGACGTTCAAAGGTTTATATATATAGCTCATCATCGTTTTTGCAAGGTGGGCCGGAGAATTTTTCCAGAATTTCTCCGTGTAGCTACCATTGCCATCTAGCAAGCCATTTTTTTTTGGATTAGTCGTTTTGATTTTGCTTCCCCCTAGAACTGCTGACGAGCCAAGAGTCAGGCATATGATCACCATGCCATGTGTAAACCTGAAGGGGCTGGCACCGAGAAGGAGGGAACAAATCAATTGGTTGATGCGGAGGTTTTTCCTCATTTCTCTTCTCTTCTTGAATGAAGCAGCAGCTGTCAGAAAGCACATTCTCAGTCACCTAGGTTTCCGTTGGCCGTGAAAGAGAACAATGTGGATATCGACCACGACTAGTAGGAAGGAGCAAATTGGCTGGCTCAAGATTTTGGAGAGCCTCCTCTCACACACTCCATAAATTGAGAGAAGTTCTTTCCTTTCCCACAGGCAATTGAAGACCTCTTCTGTGACCTGGTGCTGATCAAGGATAAAGAATTCTCAAGGTGTTGGATCTCCGCATCTGACTTGAAGGACATATGACCAACGGACGAGGGTACATTGTGATCAGAACACCTTGAAGGGCAATCTTTAGTGCTTCTGTACTCCTGTATAGGGCTCCATCGATAAATCGGAAAATCGTGTCAAAAGTCTTGTTCGTCGGCCCGGCGAGAGCTTCTTTCACTACGAGATAATTCTCGGTCCTATTCCGACGGGCCCAGACAATAGTTGGTAGCAATGGGAAAACAAAGTAGATATGGGGGGGGGGGGGTTCCGGATTTCCACGAGCGATGGATTGACAGAGAAATCCAAAGGAGAAAATTTTCAGCAAAGCAATGCTGCACCACCCAAAGATGATGTTGAATCCATCTCCGAGACGCCTCGTCCGAGTAGGTCATGATATATGAGGATCCCAATTTGAAGTAGAATCGGATCCCCCCAAGAAAAGGCCCAGTCGGTGTGCTTGTCACAGAATAACCAAGCAAAAGTCAGAGTGGTAGCTCATGCAGTCCAGAGCATCATCAAGTGCCTGTCTCCACTGTGGTTAGCCGACTAAAGTTGGCTGCGTTCCATGCCCAAGAAAAAACTGGTATCCAAGTCATTCAACATCTCGCAGAAAACGTCGCACCTGTAGTTGACTATGGCGTTGCACCGAAATAGGAAAATAGGAAAAAAAACACACTCATTCTTATCCTGTGATTTTTCAATGACATCCACAAGAATCTAATGGATCACAACTGCACTCTGATTCAAGGCTCCTATTTTGAAAACAAGTTTTCATGAATTCACACCACTTGTGAGTGCTAATTTTCATCACCTACACAGATCTGGCCGCCTTGGCCCTATTAAGCAAAGCGTACAATAAATCCAATGTAAGCAAAAATCCCGTCTATAGGTAAAGCAGCCCTGGGATTGATTCTGAAGTGACACATATCACCTTCTCGATGAACGATACCTTTTCCCCTCCATGCCCACAACCAACTCGAATCACAAAAACTCCAATCCCATTCCTACCTGCACACCCCTCTTTGCTCTCTCACCAATACTACACACCAATGGCAAACCAAAATTGATCTCGACACGGATAGGATCAAATTTATAAATGAGTCCTAAACCAGCGGATACACTGGGACGCTGGAAAAACGAGGATTGAAGGGCCGTGAGTGATTCCTTTGGTGGCCGAGCTACGAGTAAAAAAAATGAGCAAGGGAGAGGGAAGAGAGCGCGCGCGTACTTCTGTCTATGCCTTCTAATCTACCGGCATCGACCCATGCATGTAGTTTAACTGGCCACGAAGGTTTCTTTGGTATGTCGGAGATGACGGATGCCCCAAGGGACCAATATGCATCTCCGCCCAACGAGTCGGCTGTATGCAAATGAGCAAGGGCCAAAGAAGACCATGAGAATACTCACAACCGTCGTGCGGACCTAGTCCGTTGTTCACGAACCCTCGTACAGAGACCGGACCACCGACCTGGAAACGGTCAGAGAACAGTGTCCCTCGTGAACCACCAAGACCCCAGAGAAGGCCTGAACGCGCTGCGAGGGACAGAGTCTATTCTAGGCTTGAATTTTATGGCCTGATAGGTGGTATTCAGAGACATACCAGGCCTTTGGTGACGCCGAGTCCGACTTTTGCTTCTACCTGTCCTTTGTAAAACTTGGCATCTCCTCCTAGCAGCCCCAATCCTGCTATTTCATTGTGAACCTTGAGATACAACCCGGGCGCAGTTGCCAAGGAATTTCTATCGAATCGTGTACAGAGAACCTTGTCCTGACGAGTGTCCAAGGTATACGTATATGAAAGCGAGGATTTCGAGGAGAAACCCGCTGCTTCACGCATGCTGAGCGAAGCGGTTGGTGTCAGCGATGATAGATGTCGGATGACACCTTCATAGGAGAATTCGTGCATGCCCCGTTCGAGATATCCATTCTGTCAGTGTGAGACATTGAAAGTAGATGGAACAGGATACAGGCGTACCCGGACGGCAGCTCTGACGCCCCGAAGGCCTTCGAAACAGCTCGCAAAAGATGTGATGTCCCGGTCGACATCGTATGTACCGAGTTCAGCGGTGGTATTAAGGTCACGAGAGACGGGAGCAGAGAAAGAGGCACGGAATGAGCGACGGGTCTTGGTGCCAAAGGCCACATTGGCCTCGAACGTTTCTGCACCGCCAAAGACGTTCCGAATGCGACCGGTCGCGCTCTAGATGGGGTGAGTGTACACGACGTCAGAGATGAGCTCGCAGCGTACTGCAGTCCCTTCGTTGTTCCCGAGTTCTGTTGAGCTGTTCAAGTAGAGCCTGCCGCGTTCCCGGGTGGTGAACACAAGATCGATGTCATTGACGTCGGCACCGGGGTCGACTCTGACGGCCACGTCCGAGAAGATGTCTGTTTTTCTGAGGAGATGGGCGATATAGCGAGCTGTGCGGAGGGTGTTGTGAAGGTCGTTGGGCCGGTCTGGGTCTGACGCGAGGAAGGGACTGAAGAGGGATGAAAGGAATGAGCGACGGGTGCGGTGGGCGCCTTGGACGCGGATTGCAGCTATGCGGGCGGGGGAGTCGAGATTGTTGTTGATCTGGGGGCGTTACAGGGGATGGAGAGGGAGGCTGGAGAAGGACATACGACGTGGGAGAGGTGGACGACGGCGGACTCGTAGTCGCCGCGCAGCCTGCGCTCGAGGCGCTGCTGCTGCCACTCGCGGAGGTTGCTGGGGTCTGCGGGCTCGTTGTCGCGGGGCTGGGCGGAGTTGTGCAGCGGGGGCGCGAGCTCGGGGTGGTCGTGCATGGCGAACCCGGGTTGCCTTTTTCGGCGATCATATTATATTCGTGTATATTACTCTATCACCGTGCACGGCAGACAACCTCTCCGCCGAGCTTGAGAGCGACGGCCTCCCTGGCCTCGACCCACTCATGCTCCCTGTCCGGCGTCCTGACGACGACAATCTCGCCCATGGCAATCGGCTTGGTCACACCCGACCTTCTGCCCGAGCAGATGAGCCGGATCGCGCCCGGGTCCATGAAGACCCTCTTGCTCGGCATGCTGATGAGGCGCATCTCGGTGAGCACGGGGAGGTCCTCTCTGTACTTGAGCTGGACCCATATGCGTCTCTGCGCGCCGCCGATGAGAGGAAATGCGCCGGGGTCTGGCGCGACGACGGTGCCGCGGGTCAGCGAGGTGAGGAAGCCGTGGCGGAGGAGGATGGCGAGGATGCCGAGATTCTGGGTGGTGTGCGCGACGGACGTCCTGGCGAGGCGAGCGCGGCATGCATTCTGGAGGCTTGAGCAGAGGTCGTGGGGGAGTGGCATGTTTGGTTTTGTTGACTTTTATTATTATTATATTCCATTCCACTCCATCCCATTATATTACAATCCCATCCCATTCCATTATATTACTATTACATTCCACTCCATTACAATCCCATTCCATCCCACTCCATTATATTACTATCCCATCCCATTCCATTATATTACTATCCCATTCCACTCCACTCCACCCATTCCACTCCACTCCACCCCATTCCACTCCATCCCACTCCATTCCATTCCACTCCACTCCACTCCACTCCTCCATGCCACTCCTTCGCCCCTCCCCAAAAGGCTTCGCAACTCTGGTGCCGCCCTTCCATCCTGCCCTGCCCACTCCTCACCCGCCTCCAGCCCAGACCACCCGTCAGACGCAAGATCCCACACGCAACCCACGTCGTCGCCGTCGCATCCGCCAAGGGCGGCGTCGGCAAAAGCACCGTCTCTGGTACACAATCCCCTGCCCTCCGCGCGCGCATCTGACCTCCACACATAGTAAACCTGGCCTATGCCCTCGCTGCTGCCCGCCCACGCTCAAGAGTCGGCATCCTTGACCTCGACGTCTTTGGCCCCTCCATCCCCAAACTCATGGGCCTGGAGAACATCGGAGAACCAGACCTCACACCCGGTAGCCTTCTTCTCATCCCTACTTCCTCCCGCTGACGAGCCCCAGCTGGTGCTCTGGTCCCCATGACCAACAACGGCATCCCAACAATGTCCATCGCCTATCTTCTGCCCAAATCCCCTGCAAACGACAACCCTGTCGTCTGGAGAGGTCTCATGGTCCAAAAAGCTGTCCAACAACTCCTCTTCGATGTAGACTGGCGGACACACACCTCCACCCTGGAGCAAGACCATGGGTTGGACCTTCTAGTGCTAGATATGCCCCCCGGGACCGGCGATGTCCAGCTCACCCTCGGTCAACTCGTCGACGTAGACGGTGCGCATTCTCACAATCCATAGCCCATCTATAAATTCCACTCCTAGGTGCCCTCATCATCTCAACACCCCAGGATGTTGCTCTCCTCGATGCCAGAAAGGGTGTCCACATGTTCAGGAAAGTTGGCGTTCCGGTACGTGAAACTACCGTGCTCGGTCTTTGCTCTAAAGCTCGACAAGATATTTGGACTCATTGTCAACTCGGCATATTACCGCTGCCCATCTTGCTCTGACAAGCACCACATCTTTGGCTCCCTTGATTCTGCACGCCGTGCGGTGGATGAACTTGGACTCAATTCCGACACCACCTCGGGACTATCAGGTGAAATACCCATGGTCTCCGAGGTGAGCAGTCTCGGCGACCAAGGCAGGCTTGGAGAGATCTTCCTCGGTGAAACACTCGTTAGCTCCAAGCCTGCTTTGAAGCAAGTCCGGAGTGTGATGAGTGACATAGCTACCCGTCTCTGGGGAAAACTTGGATATTCGGCACTTGCCTGAAAAGACGATCGTTTCTTATTGTATCCAGTGTAACATCTATTCCTTGCTATCCTACGGCCATTCTTTGACGCACAATTGAAATAATCTCTGTGAACCGAGTCCGGATAATGTCCAAGTATTCTGGTGTATTGCGGTCTTGCATATTGCCTGGGGGAACGTCCAGCTGCGAGAATGAAATCACGATCTCAACCGTCCTTGACAATCCTTACCGTGAAAGAGGGTGCATAGAGCGGAAAGCCAGGGTGATCGGGAATATCAGTATCCAGGTCTAGTGGTCGTCCCAGCTACACACCTCATGAGCAACGACAGTGTCAAGGGAAATAGTACTCTTACCGCAATGGATGTAATATACGCCCAAGCACGAGCAGCATTTGGCGAGTTGTAACCTCCGCCTCCCAAGAGCAACTTCTTGCCTTGCCACTTGTCAAGTATTCGGGACATACACCAACCTAATGACCCCTCGCCTCCACCTAATGACCAGTTGAAGGTCGCACAGGGATCCCCGGCAAGAGCATCTGTGCCACACTGGACAATGACGTAGTCGGGCTGCATGATATCCTTCAATTCTTCCACAACGTGCCATATTGAAGCATAGGTTTTATTAGCTGCACCTTCAAGAAGCGGGATACTGAGACTGAAAGGGTCAAAACCGGGAATAGATGGATCTGGGAGACCTGCACGAGGGGAGGCAGGGAAGAAACCTCGGGACGTGTGATGTATACTGAGTGTCTGGGGTGTGTTTGCCGAGAAAAGGAGGACGAAAACAAAAATCCTCATGAGTGAAAGCGCTCTCTGGATCAACTCAACAAATCATACCATTAAACGAGGAGCCCCTGGAGCCGTGAAAGAGGTGAATGCAGACGACACGACATCAGAAAAATGCAAGTCAAGGTCAAGGTAGAAGATCCGAGGAAGATGCTGATCGGCCTGATGTTGTGAATTCAACGACGGAGAACGAGGAACAGTTTTCAGGGCAAGTACTGCGAGGACACAATCTGCAACATAGCAGAATCCCGCAGCGCGTGCCCGTGAAGCGTGATGTCTAGTGGTCATCCAGGAGGATCAGGGTTTTTTTTTTAAAAAAGAATCAGGTTGAACCTCCCACCGTCCCAGTTTATGGCAATGTCACTCATAGTGTACCTCAGTGCATCTGCAGCGGTGAGGGTTGCACCCCCTACCCATTGCACGTAGTCAGTCCAACAAATGGGGGACAGTCCTACTCGAAAGAAAAATCATCAACGAAACTCACTGCAGTCAAAAAAAAAAACAGGGTCCCCACATCTTCCATGCCAAATTCTGCCTTCAAAGACGCATACTCCGAGTCATGTCGTTCGCCGCCACGCTCAGCCGAATTGGCAGAATCAAGGACGAAATCCAAGTAAGCCTTGGAATGATACATCGCAAGATCGCGACGCGTGGCTTTCCGTGGAGAACATGTCCGAATGCGGCGTTCGCCGAAAGCAGGATCCGGGTCGTCCTTCAACAAAAGTCCCAGCGATTGAACGAGCCCATGAACGACCAGGGACCGTTTCTTGTTCGAAGGGAGAAGCGACGCAAACTGGTAAAAAAAAAAAAACACATCGAATAAAATATCAAACATGTCGAGAGATATACTTGAGAAGTACCTTTATGAGCTCGGTTGACACGACATAGATAATGCTTTTGTTGGTTGTTGACGCCGCCATGTGAATCAGTTAATCAGTTAATTGATGTGTAGTGATCTGTCACGTGATTGATCCTTTTTTTGAATCCAGAATAAACAATGTAGTGCCAAGACACGGAGAGCCTCAGCGGGACCGACTATCTACCAGAAAACATCTTTCTCACCAAAGGAGGGAGGTGCGGGCAAAGTCTACTGATGGATGGGTCGGGTTATAAGTACGAGGCTGATACGACGTGTCTCGGATCCACCCTTATCAGTGACCGTGATGCTCATCATTTATATATATCAAAACAAATCGCAGCGTTTTCTTATCTCCTCATGCATTCGGAAAATCACATAAATGTCACTTCTGTGCGAATTATGTCTGTGATCAGATCATGTGTCGTGCGATGGGCTGGAGGAGTTATTCGCACCCTGTGTAAAAAAACTGACGATTTAAAAAAAAAAAAAAAAAAAAAAATGGCCGGGAGCCGCGCACGCAACCCAAGCAGCCTTCTCAGCTAGCGGCCCCGAGGCGACTCTAGACCGCAAAGGGTAA
>Ga0153987_1000275_pt1 | contig 17817 bp, 19 predicted proteins | sample TSNC071MetaG_FD_102279 | JGI IMG/M metagenome (GOLD analysis project Ga0153987, IMG submission 102279) | Attine ant fungus gardens microbial communities from North Carolina, USA - TSNC071 MetaG | ecosystem: Host-associated > Fungi > Mycelium > Unclassified | place: USA: North Carolina, William B...
AAAAAGACCTATTATTTATGGAGATACATCCAAATGAAGTTTGTGGCACCTAGAGTTAGAGCAGTGGCTTTATACCAGCTAAACCTCCAGGCTCCTTACACCCATAACCTGAAGTAGTTGTAAATAAATAATAGAGTTTGTTGTCAGGACACCTGATGCACTGTGAAGCAATACAACTCAGCCTAACAACAGAACTGTGATTGAGATCTACCTGTGAAGCAATACAACTAAGTAGATCAGTAAAGAGAACTACAGAAACACATAAATGTTCACCTCAGCCTGACAAGAACAGAACTGAGGGCAAAACTATCCTAGTAGCAAAAAATCATCTGCTTACTAAGCCAGTGAAAAAACACAACACGAAAATTGTCAATAATAACAAGGAAATAATATCTGAGGCACATCCACAACACAATCATCATATACAAGTATATGTGAACATGGTGTAGATTTACTGTTCTTTGGGTAATACATACAATCTTTCCATCCGTCTGCACCTGATCATTACAGAAATATAGACTCAATGGGAAATTTAAGCTTCCTGGGTATGCTTTTTCTCACTGACGAGTCTCATGCGTCACAATGTAATTGTATTGGGAGCAGTACATGAAGCCTTCCTTGGTCGATAATTAAGCGAAGCGTACTTTTTCACCTGGACGGCCCTCAGACAGGAGAACAACAGCCTAAAAATTGAGATCATCACCAAAAGCCAGGGGTCGAGCTAGTACACGTACATATTTGCCACTTATCTTCCAACCAGGTTCTACTTGATCCAGTTTTTCTGCCACTTCATCTCCTTCGGAACCTAAACCGACGACTACATCGCTTTTGATGGTGCGTAAACTTGCAATTCTGGGAGCTCCGGCAGCATTTGCCATAGATCCAATGGCAACTTCAAACGGAGTACTTGCTGGGGCGGCACAATCATACGTCAGCTTACGATGATTAAGATCGCCCTTAAAAACCACGAGGTCTGAGCGCGATAGATGGAGGAATAAATCAGGTGCTTCCGAGTGGAGGTCCCAGTAAGTGTACCCGGTACACCAAAAAGGGTGTTGTTCATAAACCCATGCACCCTCTTTTTCATATTGCTATATGACGCTATGTAAGTCGTTGGTATCATCCTGTGAACCGGGCAGACCTTCCACCTTGTGCCCAAGCGACGAAGAGACTCTGTTTCTTGTTCACTCGCTTTTGGGAACAACTGGCCATACACCATGGTATTTAGCAGCCAATTCCAGTCCTTCTTGGTTACATCGGAGACAAACCAAGGATATCGTTTACCATGGAAGTGAACCTGCTTAGCAAGGCCACTCTGGAGCAAAAAGTCGGCTGGATACGAGCTCTTCATAAGCAAGGAGCAGTGCAGGTAGAATACCACAAACCATAGACCATGTCACAATACAACTCGAAGCCTGCATTGTCAAGTACGAAATCAATTCGACCACCTGTTTTCTCTCGCAGATCTTTGACAGTCGCCCACAGACGATTCAGATCATTTCCCAAAATGTTCTTCTCAGTTGCTGCCAAGTGATCACCTCCTGTTGATTGCAAAGCCTTGATTTGTTCTTCAGTCATGTTGATGAGGAGCGACAGATCCGTGGAATTTCCCCACAGACAAACTTGGCACGAATGAGAGACGGACTCTGATGCAAGAAATTTAGACAGTCACCTTGAGTCAATTCTAAGAACATGAGTCGCTCAGCCTCTAACTTTTCCTCAGGAGATAGCCCCTCTGTGATTTTGAATGGTTCCGCAAATCGCATAGACAATTCAAAGACAGCGTCAGCTGAACGCGAGAAAGTGTCGCACTGCAAGTATTATCAATAATGAATAACGGGAAGTATCGAATTTCGTACCTTTTGTCGATAAAAGACGTCATAATTCTTCCAGAATTTGCTGACACTGAAACACTCATGTAACCGACGATACTTATATGCTTCTGCGAATAACCAAGGAGCATTCATGAAATCTTTCCCTGTGAGATGTTAAGTGGACAGCTATTATCCTTTCAGCTAATCAACCTTGAAAATACTTTGCAATTTCTTTGTTCCACAAGGCAACGTCAGCTTCCCCATCATCAACGATAGGTCGCAGCTTCGCATTCCCACTAAGGTCCGTCATGAGCTCTCCCATGCGCTCAATGCTCTGCAACAGGTCAACAACCTCCTCTTCTTCAGCCTGGTCATTAAGAGTACGGATGGCATCTTCAATGGCTTTGCCAAGAATTGTAGGGAGTCGAGATTGCATAGTTGCATGAGCGAATGAATATTCATGATAACCCCGATAAGCAGGCCAGGGTGGGTTATTGGGATCAACCTACCGAAATGAGATGAGGGAACGAAATTAACATCAAACGCTTACCCTTGTGGGAGTCCTTGGCCAAGGTGCCTTGATATCGGTTTTCTTGGGCAAATGACCAAGATGAAGAGTAACACGAGAGGGAGCAGCAGACATGATAGGGACGATTAAACGTCGAAAGTTCAGATCTAAGGAATATACGAAAGGGGTAACAAGAGAAATGGCAAGGGGAAGGGAGAAACAGTACAACAGATTTATAGGCGTTTATAGGTGTCTGATAGCTACTTAATCTAAGCGAGTATTTGCCGACTCCTCGTGCTTGACAAACAGGTTAGCAGGAGCGATGACATCACAATATCTATTTTGAAAGAATATTGCTCCACTCCCATGATTCTTCTGTCCACATGCACGCACTCATCTCTGCTTATATGCCAGACTTGACTGTTAAATAAACTTTGCCCGATAACGTTATGAGATTCTGATAAAACACTCACGGACAGAGTAAGGCTGGGATATGTTTTATGAACTAGTCTAGCAGCGAGAAACATATATGAAGGTGAGTTCGAGATAACAAATGATAAGAAACAAATCAAGAATAGATGAAAAAATATGTGACATCTGAGGCACATACACAACAATATCAACAATATGAAGGTCAATTAACAAATGACCACTGGGTACTGAATCTCATATGGGCGGGTGTTTAAGTTCAAGTCACCTCTGGCCCCAGGGGTTACCTGCACATTTGCCAATTGGATAGAACTTATTACAGTACGCTGCTCAGCACTGGTATTTATCACACACCACTATGTACTGTTCAACCCTGGTCAACAGGCCATATATTAGGCCCTCCAAATCTTAGTAATAGCATTGCTGGAAATGCTGTATCAAAAAAAGTATATATCACTAATCCAGACTTCACCTGCACCCTCCTATGGCCACATTCATTTTGTAGACAAACCCTAATGCTGGGCCTGCCCTCCACATCTTAGGAGCAGCTTTTTTTTTCAAATCAACGATTAGCGGAAATCCTGGATTGAAAAAAAAGTATATATCATATGACATGCATCCAACTCTACCACGTGATCAGTCGCGTAGCGGCTATCTGAAAGTTTGAACCTTCTCTCCGCAATGTCGGTATTGAAGATCGGAGCTGACGACATTTCTGAGGAAACTCAACGGTTTAAGGACAGACTTTTCAGCAAAGGCAAGCGTCACGTATTATTTAACGGGAAACAGGAATTAACCAAACTATCAGATGGTGAAATTGCTAATCAGCAAACTAATTTGATGAAGCAAGCTGTTGAACTTAAGGAGCTCAGGGAAAGCTTGACAGAAGCTCTTCAAAAAGTATGTGTTGTGTGAGTGGTACTAACCTATATTTACGTCAAATAGCTGGCCGTAGAGGACGAACGAACCCTGCGTTTGCAAAACGATCTCACTCAATGCAAAAACGACCTACGCAACGAGAAGAACATCTGCCATAACCTTCAAGTCTCCCTTCAAACTGCCAACAGCAAGCTCAAAGCACAAGGCAAAGAAACAAGCGACCTGGAGGCCACCCTGGAACGTCTTTCCAGTATTTCAAATGACCATTATATTCGTGGGAGGAAACTAGAGGAAGAGAAGACTGCTTTAGAGGGGCGAGTCCGGGAACTGGAATCAAATATCCGGGAGCTGCATTCCGTTAATATGGCGACCAGCCGCCGTCGTTCGTCTCGATCTTCATCTGCCGCACACAACGACCTGATAATCAGGGCCATGGACAAAGATAACAGAGAATTGCACGATATGCTTAGTGGGAAGGAGTCCGAGATACAAAAATCGCGAGAAAAGCTAACCCAGGCTCAGAATGAGTTGTTGCGGGCGGGCAATGAAAGGCTTGTACAAGAAGCCAGTCACAGGTCGCAGGTCGATAACTTAAAGTCTTTATTGAAGGAGAAGCAAGAGGAGCTGGATTACCATAAGGAACAAGATGGAGGTGTTAAGCGGGAAATGGAGTTGCTGCAGAGAATTGAAGAGGATGACGCCAAGATTGCTGCTCTAGAAGCATCACTTCAACAGTCAAATTCTGACAAACATATGAGGCAAAAACTCCAGAACATGGAACAGCGATTGAAGGCTGAGACAGAAAAGGTGGTAGATCTACGGGCGCGAAGCATCGATCTTGAGCGGGAACGAGAGGACACGATGAATGAATTCCAACGTTATCGAATCCAGATTCAGGAAATGGAGCGTGTTTTACAGGAAAAGCAGGATCAGCTTGACAGATTGGTCAAAGAACCGTAGGCAACATCTTACCCTCCATTAAATCATTCTCACTTCATTTTAGGACAGGGTCGAATCCTGGTGATAGCCAAGGACATTCCTTAGAAAACATGACAACTACATCCACTGGCGAAATAGATGTCCTGCATGTCGCCAAGCTCCTCAATGCTATTGAGCGTTTGCGGGAAGAGCGCGATGGCCTCAGTCGCGATTTACAGTTTCTTGAGACGGAGCATAAATTCACGGTCGAAGCACTGGAAAAGCGGTCGATTTCTAATGCCCTGCCTCTGGACCACAACCAATCTGAACCGAACGGTAGGGCTCATAGGATTGCCCTGCCAAGAATGATGGCTGATTTATCTACTATATAAGGTGCTCGAGGCCTCGTCTGTATAGTACCTGCATTGGCAGCTCTCGTTTCAAGGTTACAGACTCGAGTTGACCAGTCCCAGTCACAATTATCCGAAAGCATTGAACGCGAAGAAGACCATGGTCGTCGTTTTCAGGCTGATCTTGATAAATACTGGGCACTACAGGAGGAATATAATCACACTATCTACCAACTCAAGAAATCGGAGGAGAGAAACAAGAGTTTGGAAGTAAAACTTGCCTCGATTGCGGGTGAGCACGATGATCTTGTGTCGCTACTGGAAGAGAAAAAGAAAGAGATGAAGTTCTCACAAAAGATCTCGCAAGATCATCTCGATCAAGTCAGTGAGAACCTGGAGGAAGTCTCGAGAACCCTTGAAACTGTCAAGTCGGAGCGTGACTCTCTAGCTCTCCAGGTCACTAATTTGACAGTAGATTTGAAGGCTGCGCAAAATGTGTTGGCAAATGCTGAAGAACGGTATAACGCGCTCCAAGCTAATCAGCCTTCCCCTATGTCCTCAAGCGAGGCTACGCATGCCCTTCGTAATCAGATCGTTGAACTTGAGGATCGGGTTTTGCGTCGCACAGAACAAATTGGCATACATCAGCACGATATACGCCGCCTGGAAACCAACCTGAAGTTACAGGAAGAGATTATAGGAGAAATGACACTCGAGTTTGAGACTCTTACCACCCAGAATGAGGCGATGCTAGAGGATTGTGCGGATGCGAGGGAAATTAGAAACGAAGCGCTGTCGCGAGTCGACTTACTGGAGGAAGAAGTAGAACTACTGGAGTCCAAGCTCGCTAGTAGTGACCAAGCCCTTAAGACGCTCATCTGTCTACTTGTTGAAATTAGGAAGAAGTCTCCACCACGCTACCGGATCACTGCCCTCGAGAACCAGGTCAAGAATTCGCAGGAAAAATGCGCTGCTTTGGAAGTTAATCTGGATGAGATTCGTCTGTCAACCACACAAGAGATGAGACAGGCTACGACTGTCCTAGCTATAAGCCAACTTGAGCTCAAGAAAGTCAACACCCTTGCTCAACGATTGCTGGCCGAAAGACCCAGATTTATACATGACCTCGCCTCGGCCAACGAACAAATTATCGAGGAACATGCTACAAATCGACGGTTAGAGGACGAATGTGCTCCTCTTCATCATGGTTCCTCGTCTTCGGCTGTTGAACTCGCCGATAAGTCCTCTGAATATCAGGCCGAAATCGACACACTGAAGAGGAGAATATCCGAAGTCACCGAAGAAAACAGCCGTATTCAAAAGCAGCTTATTGATTCATCAGCACGTGTGAAGGGAATGCAGCAAGAGAAAGAGGTCCGGTCTGTGGAATATGAAAAGGCTCGGTCTCAGTTAGCCCTTGTTCATGAGGCAGAGGTAGAAAACTTACGGGAAGAATTGTTGACGGCTACCACCACACTGGAAGCCGAACGCCTGGACTGGGCTGTATCTAGACAGGAGCATCAAGAGGTATTATCGCGGGCTCTATCCCGGATCAGTGAACTGGAGATACAAATGGGCGATTTGAATGATGAGGTCTCGCGGCTTTCTGTCATTTGCCAGGATCTGGAGATGAAGAAGAACAGTGCTGCAAGGGGGTCTGATTCCCTTAGGACAGAACTCAATGCCCTGATACATGAGAGTGAGAACATCAAGAAGGCGCAAGCAAATGTAGAAGATACCAATCGACTCCTTTCGGAGGAAATTTCACGCTTGCAGGAGGAACGAGAAGACCTCGTGAAAAACCTTGTGGCCCATACTGATAAACACCAGGAGCTTGAGTCGCTCAACCTACGATTGGAGTCTCAAATTACCGAATTGACTGACTCAGGGGAGGACAAAGCTCAGGAAGTCCGGCATCTCACTAGAGATCTCGATATGGTAACACAGTGTTTGAGGGAAAAAGAACGAAGTCATGCTGCTGAGATGCAAGCCGCATCGGTTCAAAGTGAAAATGCTCATGTACGTCTTTATGCGTTAGAACAGCAGATTGGGGGGCTTGGGAGGGTAATCGAAGGCAATCAAGCAACACTGACCAAGAGCAAAGAGGAAAAGGAGCATCTCCAAGAGTATAACACTGATCTAGAAGCCCAAGTTCAGAAGTCCCTCTCGTATACAAATGCACTTGAACGCCAAATCTGCGAGGGGTGAGTCTATTAGCCAACAATATCTCGATGACTTGATCACAATTCTAGAGAGTCTGCACTGGAAGCACTTAATATGAAACTCATCAATACTCAGACTGAGCTCTCTCGAGTAGAAACGATCTCCAGGACCTCGGAGATCAACCTGAGTCTTCAGAGCGCTCAATTCAAGCGCGAGCTAGCTCAACTTCAAGACAAGCTTGCGGAAGTCGAATCGCGACATCTCGAAGACGCCCTTGTCGACCTCGAAGAGAAGAACAATGAGATGGATAAATTGCTCAGAGCAAAATGTACTGAGATCGAGGAAAATGATGATCGTGCACTGGAGTATGTTCTTCTGTACGAGCCTTGAGTGACGACAGGCTAAGCATTTATCTAGGATGTTGAAAGAAAACAGAAAGCTTTTAAGTAAGGTGGAGTCGTTGACCAGAAAAGTTCAGAATCTTCAAACCAAACTTGCTGCAGCAAAGAACACAACAGTCAGCACCAAAGTGGTTACAGAGGTATCCCCAATAGTAACAAACCTCCTTTCAAAACAAAACTCTCATCCTCCCTCACAGACACCAGGAATGCAGGAATTGCAAACGCAGAACAGCCGTCGTCGATCATCGCGCTTGTCTACTGGGACTATTGTTTCAGCTTTAACTGACAAACCATCAAGCGCCACAGTATCTGATTCATCAACGTATAATACAACTCGCCCATCTACCACCACTCTGCGACCAAAAACGCCGGAGAGACTGACACTGGTCTCCAAAATTCATACACCAAGACAACCACGGGCTCAGGAGCGCACTACAGAACCTCCATCTTCCGTGATAGGAGTCAAACGAAGAGCACCCGACGACTTCGAACACTTCGGGACAATACCACCACAAGGTTTTACTGTAGAAAGCCTTCCAAGTCGGGAAAATGAAAGTACCACGCCCAGGGTTCGCAGGATGATGGGAAATCTACAATCTGGTTTCACCCCGATACGCAACAAAGTCCCTCAATTCTCCAAGCACTCAATTACGATTATCTCGGCACCGTTGATTCAAGACGTAACAAATAGTCCACGGAGTAGTGCCCCTATCAATTCTGCAGCCAAGGAAAAACGAAGTTGGCTGGGAAAAATACGTGGCACATCCACTCAAGCCGCAGTCAGACCAGCATCCCGGCAAATATCTGCATACGTAGGAGATATTCGAAGACTATAGGAACTCTTAGGCAGTATATACCCATTATTTCGTTTCTTATTATCTTACAAGCCTGCACTGTATACTAGATACTAGATACAAGTCACTTTATTCTATATTTGACCGTGTCAAAATTGCTCGTTTGTCTTGATTTGTCCTTTGACTGGCTACCCCAATTTGTAAATTTCACTAGCTATCAGAGTTCTTCAGCTATGTTTCTGAGGCATAATGGCTGTTCTGACTTTCCTGATTTATCTCTGTCCGTGCGGGATGCGACTGATTGGAAAATTGGGATATTGAAAGATACCGAGTTCCCACTTGACATCACCGTCGTTACCTTTGACCCCGTCTCTTGCTTACTTGCCATAGGTGGCTGTCACTTATCTTTGTCACAATTGTCAGCCTCTGAAGCATCTTTGAAGGCACTGCTCGAGGAATAATACATCTTCACGGTGGTCCAGGCGTGGTAACTAGGCTCCTATTACCCGAAGCTCTTCCCGTGCGGTTCCTTCAGTTTGGCCTGTTGACTGAGAGACTTGTTTGCATAGGTAATAACCTCATCTCCCCCGCTGGCCTCTCACAATTTCTTTTATTTACTCAGACAGTAGTCATTACTTACACGTATGGGACCTTTCACCGATGGGAAGCCCAAAATACATGGCCAAAATTCAATGGGACCCTATAACGTACGCTCTTCTGATCGTTTCATATACTCTTCTGGTCATGTATTTACCGTTTAGATTCATGATGCTTTCACCTTCTCATAACCACGTTCGTAGTTACATTATAAAGTGTAGAAACCTCCCAAATGAGCAGAGCAGATATTCATTTCCCTGATCAACGGAGAAGTGAAGTCCTTCGATCTCGCCTGCATGCAAAAATCACCTTACGCCCTTCCAAACATGTGGCGGTTCTCCGAAGAGCAAAGACTGAAAACAGAGCTCCCGCTTCCATGCACCCACAATTCGTCCGTTTCGTTAGTACCTTTTGTTCCAGCCTGCTAACTCAATTATATGTAGTACGTGCCAGCCTGTCGAATTGGTGCACCATCCTCGGAATCTCAACCTTTTGTTTATTGCATATGAAGGTTTTTTAAATATACCATTCTCGCGCGTCCAGATTCTCATCATGTTCTTCTGTGCATGTAGACGGTGTTGTCTTGATGGACTTGGTAAACGGGCCCGTTGTAACGTCTTCCATTTACTTAAAGGATGCCTGACCTGCAGAAAGACCGCAAAGCTATTCGTAATTTCGATCTGGTACTTCCTCCTGGTGCTCCTGGTGGTCAAGGATATTGTTCTCAGGTCTAGAGAAAATCCATTCTTGCATGCCTTGCCAATTGATGTCGATACCAGGATATCATGTTACCCCGCCGATCATCTGTCACCTGTATCGCCATTCATCCGGCCGGACATTTCTTTGCTGTCGGACACACTGACGGGTCGATCGCTTTCTGGGCCTCAGAAAATTCTGATCAGCCAATTCTCGTTCGGACCTTGGATGATCTCGATGTAAATTTAGTCGACCCCGAAGCACTTGGAGCCCATATTGGCAAAGATACAACTGCAGATTTACGTTTGAGAGAACCTATATTCAAAGTCTGTTGGAGTGGGTTTGAAAATTCGAAAGATCTACGAGGAGAAACTGCCTTGACAGTGCTGGGTGGCACTGAGCCAGACAAAGGCTTTGGGTTGAATGTTCTTTGGTTTCCTGCATTCAATCCTGAAGATCTTTCTTCACCTGTTGAAGAGGATGGGCTTCATTTCGCGCTCACTACCATCCGACAATCCCTCGCAGAAATGAAGACTTATCACTATTCCACCTACACATCTATTCAAGACTTCTACCTCATTCCTCATGACAACCCTCACTTCAACTACACATACAATCCTTACGCTATTCTCATACTCTCCGAAGCCGGCCAAGATGAACGTCTTCTCGAAGCTCGAGAGTTTCCTCCAATTGATTTATCTTTTCAACTACGACAATCACAGATGGCAAAGGTTTCACAGTCCGAGGATAACCAGCTTGACCTGGATTTTATACTTGAGGACTTATCAATTGCTAGCCTCCCACAGTTGGCAAGTCTTCCATATGAATTTTCTGGAGGTAAATTTGCCAGAGATGCGTACAAAATGCAAGTTGTTCCGAAAGATGTTTATCAGGATCTTCTTAGCCCACCAGAGATAGGATGTATCAAACCCAGAGTCAGGCTATCGGCGGGCTCTGCAATTTTGAAATCGTCTCTCGAGGGGGCAAGAACGAAGGCAAGCCAACCTAGTAGTATCATCAGCTTTCTCTCACAATGTCTCCCCATAGAATCACATTCACCGAGTCCTTGTTTGTGCAAACAGAGATTTGACAGTCAGCTTCTATGATTTCAGCGACCAGCTCCAAGAGACGCACAATAATTCCCCCCTATCACATGATTTTCCGGAAGCGATTGATCCACTTGAATTAGATGTGCAGGCCGTTCTTGATGTCATTGATAGTGAGCGTAGTCCAGAGGGACAGGGGCCGAGAAGAACCATTACCGCAGTGCATTTCGTCTCTCGGACACAAGAATGTGTGATCGCACTCAACACTGGGGAACTACTTGTCTATCACCCCAAAAACGTCCAGACCGTTCAGCAAATAAAAAAAATACACGATATTGAATTGCAGTTGCTAAAAAACATTACGGTTGAGCCGTGGAAGAAACTTGCTCCATATTTCGCTCTTAGTAGGATAGAAGGAGAAACAATTGTATCCATTGCAGTTTCAGAAATTGGTAAGTTGACATGTTTGCATTCAAAGATTTTCGTGTGGCTTACACCAGTTAAAGGTTTTGTCGCCACGGCTTATTCCGATGGTGCTTTGTACGTTATCGATATGCGAGGGCCCACCCTGCTCCATGGACCCACAAAATCAAGACGACGGCCTTCAAGATCATCCAAACATCCATTGAGCATTCATCATATCGTGGATTTCAGCAATGAAATTGACACAATCGCTTCCTTGACTTGGACTATCAGTCCGGTAGACAATGGTGAAGTATCTCATTTCTCCATGTGAACGTTCAATTCACTATTGAAGGTAGACCCAAAACCCTTACTACGTTTAATTGCTATCCGCCTCTCTGGGAATAAAGATGTCTATACAATCTCGCAGTCTCATGAAGGTTTCAAATTCGAAGGCCCGGTAACCTTCAACAAGGTGATGCCGAACCCTCTTCCAAATGGGACTTTTGTTGTCGATGCCAAAACCGGAGTATCTTGCAAGGCAGACAGACAGCGTTTCATGGATGTGCTCCATGAGAAAGAAGTCGGACCGGTGGTTCTTGTCGCGGCCGGGATGAAAGGAGTGAGGAGTTTCCTCAATATCACAGGTGAACGTCTTGGAAAAGCAGAATGGAGCACCAAATCCGGAGTTGTGATCGGTGTGCAAATTGTCGAACGCTTAGGTTGGTACACATTATTACCGCCTTATCGTATAATGACACCACCGGGTCAGGCTCAAGTGCTTTTGTTGTGCTCACTAACAACAGCACAGTGCATGTGTATTCTCTGCCTTGTTTGGAACATATATGCAGTACTGTGGCGCCTGCCACTCTCTTCAGGTACTTACACCGAGCATTATCTTCTTGATATGACGGATCTTGGCTCCTATGCAGCTCGACAAGTATTGACGAGAGTGGTCATTTCATCAATTTTGACGTCCGCGTCACCACTGACCTGGTGCAGTCATCTAAATATGGCACGTTATTCAATTTCTCTCGGACAGAAGATTCTCCACTTGTCGATCTCACAATGAATAAGGGTAGAATTCCTTCTCAGCCCCAACCTGTTCCTATTGGACGTTCTTCCTTCCGTTCTTGGTTCCTATCTAGCCGAACTATGTCGGGTCAGCAGATCGATGAGCTACGTAGGTGCATTCTGTGAGACCTTGTCACTCGATTACTCATACGCATTGACCAGTGGGGGGTCCACGCAGACCTGAGCCCGTCATGCGATCTCGAGACACGGCGCCGCAGAAAGACTTTGAGGATTCAACGGGAGATCCGGGCACCTCGTTCACGGCATTTATTCGGCCAAATTTAGATAGCCAGTTGATGACCACTATGAATGAGAGAGGGTGCTCAATGCGCTTTTTCGTCATTGAAAGTTCGAGCTGATTGATTCACAGGCAGATACTCGAAGGTCTCGAGGAAAGCCTCAAGTCCATGGAGCAAGGAAGCAAAGATATGCTCTTACAGGCAATAAGGCTTCTAACCTGTATGACCACAACCTGATTTTTTTTTTCAGGCAAAGAGACTAACTGCACAAAGCTCAACAAAATCTTGGTTTGGATTTTGAAAGACCGTGCTTATGATCGTAAACGTACGCGCTACATTTATCACACCATTCAGTTCTTGTGAACGAGTAATTCAGTCAAGTTCGCTGTTATCTTCTTCCTTTCTTCATTCAACATGCCCAAAAATCCATCATCCTTGGATGGTGATTTATGGTGATTCCATTCTTCAGTGTGGGTCTTGACCTTGTTTGAATTATCGAGCGTGATGGTAAGAAGAGAATTCAAGGTCTAACGGCAAGTTGATAAAAGACGAACCCCACCAGATGTGTGGACGGACCTTTATAGGAGAAGTCTTAGGATTACGATAATACGAGACATCTTGATCAATGAGAATGGTATTGGGCACAATTGAAGGTGGATTCTCTAATAACCTCAGGTGCTGGATCTCGGCCCGAGGGAAAATCTGAGGCGGTGACAATTATCAATACTATAAAAATAACGAAGAGCTGACCTTGGCCAGCCCAATAAATTGAGCCTCAATAGACTTTGGGCCTTTAGCAAGTCCTACAGGATCATGGAATATTGCATCATTAGCATATATGTTGAATGTGTTCTATCATGGGTCAGTTATAAGGATGAGAGGAAACTAGCATATACATTACCTCCTTGGCTGAACAAGTATACATCTAGATGGTGAGATCAGTAGAATCCAGTGAATTTGCACAAAGAGTATATATGCCTCTCGGATGGCCATGATGACTGGCTGCTCATGGCTTCGTACAGGGCGCTCTTTGAGCGCTTTCGTTTCTTCTGGCTTGAGACCAGCAGCGTTGGTGGACATGGTACAAGCTCGAAATGACGTTGAAAGAGTGCGTGAAAGGTGTTCTTGGCAGAGAACAGACAAGAACATAGGTATCTGCGTCATTGACTCCAATTCGAATCCATGATCGAAGTATAACGAGTTTTCTTTGTCAGCAACGCTCAAACATATACTCTTTTTTTCATTTTTACAAGTCCCTTCATACATCAACACGTGACTACCTTGCCGTTGCCTATACCATGACCACCTACGACAAAGTACACAGACAGTGCCGGACACTGGAAAACATCTTTGACTCCAAACTTACTACGTATGCTCAGCTGGCAGTTACTATTGCTCAACCCAACCAGGATGTAGAAGCAACAGGTTCGAGCAATCGCTGGAAGGATTTGGAGCAGGAACTGGAGGACCTTTTGTCAGAGGTACTATCCCTTCAAAAAATTTGACAATCACTATTTACGACAACTATTAGTTAGAGGATCTCAATAAGCAATTGTCGATGTTGGCAAGTAATCCAGACACAGTGTCAGCCTCGATGCTTCGGACAATACAACGACACCGAGAAATATTCCAGGACAGTATAAGAGAACTGCGTAGGACGAAGGCATGTTACTACTATCATTTTTTTGACCCTCAAATGCTCAATTCTTTTTTATAAGGTTAATGTCCATACCGCATTGGACAAAGCCAACCTTCTGTCTGGTGTGCGAAATGATATTGAGTGCGTTGAATTTGATACCATAAGAATGCACGATGACGTCCAATTTAGTGCCTACAAGTCGTCTGCGGCAGACTCACTACTGGCAGAGAGGGGGCGAATAGACAACTCACACCGGATGACAGACGACATCTTAGCGTGAGATCTTTCGTCTCGTCATGTTTGTGATGTTCACGATTTAGTAGTCAAGCTTATGAAACGCGTTCGGAATTTGCACGTCAAAGAACAGCGCTCTCCAGAATAAATGTAACAATGGTGACAGTCATGAGTACGTGTCTGTCGTCAAGTTCCCGATATCAAGTTCTCATCTTCGTTCAGACAAGATGCCCGGTGTCAACAGTCTTGTTTCGATGATTAAGTCTAGACGACGGCGAGATTCTATTATCCTAGGTGTTCTGATTGGCACTTGCACCATTATCTTACTCACGTACTTGTGGAGTTGAGGTATAGTGACTCCGCATCTGGTGACATCTGTGTGCACTTCGACGAAAATGATTTCGTTGCGGTATGGACTGCTCGAGGCCTGTATTGTATTTGATACAGTATTTTACATATCTGTAACCAACAACGTTGCTTTCGATGAGCTATGATATTATTCTATCCAGTTTGTGCTGGATGGATGGAGGAGTATGATTTCCTTCACAAAATCTCTTCCAGTTCTCTTTCAAGCGATGAACCACACCTCGTTCTTCTAGCTTTCCCGACCATGTTGTTTCAAGTGTCAGCTGTTTAATTTCGGCGATAGTCTTCGTAATATCCCATGTCTGTGATGTACTCATGTTGATATCGTCATAATCCGACTCAGCTAGGATCCTGTCATCGGCACAAGCAGCGATCAATGTCTTGTACCTCGGTGACTTCCCATTGACAATAGTTGAAAGTGAAATGTAAATGTTGGTATGTCTTTCCTGTCCGGGAATCAGACTGGCTCCCTTGCAAAAGCCATCCGTACCTCGATACTTCTCCAAGTTTCTGAGCTAAGAGCACAACTGTGCAAATCGACACTGATACGATAGAATGAATCTCCGTGCTTTTTTGCAAGTCGATCTAAAAGATCCACAGTTGCCTGCTGAAGGTGGACACTATGGATACTGACATTACGTTTGAGCTCAATAGCGAGGTCTAATTGAGCTTCAAGAATGGTGATTTGGTGGTCTATCGGGACAGTGAAAGGTGTGCAGCGGCGTGGCCTTTCGTAGAAATTATAAGGGACACGAAAGGAACGGTCCATTCCTACTTCGCCAACCATAGCGTTTGGAAAAATATTGAGATTATGACGCATCTCTTCAAGGATGTCATTTAAAGATCGTGGCAGAGGTAAATTCGGAAGAATGTCATCAAAAATAGTCTGATGTTCGAGCGTAACTGTTTTCTGCACATCCAGGAAGAGTCTGCGGTAGTGATCTTCCTTCGGCAGCGATGAGTCAAGTGTGATACAATGAGAAAACCAAGGGTGATATCCTGTGAGCGTCAGAGAAATAAAGAAATAAAGGGTTGAATCTTCAACTTCAAGACTGTCATGTAGTTGGTATCGCACCGAAACAGGGGACCACCTTGGAAGGATATGACACTGCTAGATCTCTCACTAAAGCTTGATCTTCTGTTCGACTCGCCATCGCGCAGACGGTGATCTGCAGCTCTTCCATTGCCCTTGACGAAACAGGGTGTGTATCTGTCGGATGGCAATGCACATCAACAAGATGCCTTAACACACCGCTCGTTGGTAGATCTGTCATAGGCGATACGATTCTGTCTTTACAGGAAACGGACAGAAAAATCCAGAATAGTAGCGTATTGTGATAGATGTATATTTGTATAGTGATCCACCGACCGATCCTCGAGAAGGGATACACAACTATTTGTGGTAGGCATCTCTGCCAAACAGAACTTGGAAAATTCTTGATGCCATTGTCAGTTGTATGTTCCGTTTGAGAATACTGTCAAAATTTCGTCCCATGTCCTCCCACGCCTACCTAGATGCATCTCCTCCTCTCTATAATGGGCCTCGGGAACAACTCGATAAGGCCGTATTTCACAAAACTTTGAAAGTCCTCGCTGTCCTCGTACCTCCGAATAAAACTGGTCAGTTTCTAAAGGCTCAGCCTCTGAAAGGGTATGTCGTTTGGCATCAAAATATCATCGAGTTTCTCATCGTGCAATAAAGAACTCTTATGGACCTACCAAAAGTGCGGAGTGTATTTTCAGATCCGGAGAACCCGAACGGGGATCGGTTGGTTCTTTTACGAGTCTCGCACACAGGTGGAAACTTTTACGAGACCGTTCAGGCGCAAGAACTGATCTTCTGCAAGATAGTTGACATTCCCCAGGAAGCAAAAGAATACATCGATAAGGAGGCTCACGGACTGACAGATTTCAGAATTGATCTGGATTATGACTATTGGACGACGGGTGAGTACGCCTGACATTATGATCATGTTTTCATTCTGAATGCGTACATTCAAGATGAAATCATGCAAAAAGTCCTGCCCACAGAGTTGCAAGAAGGTGCACCAAGCGGTTTTACTATAACGGGTCACATCGGTAAACTATCTCTTTCAACACCCATTTTCTGCTGATCTCAATTAATTCCTTCAGCTCATGTTAATCTTTTGCCTGAGTACCTCCCCTACAAACATCTTATTGGCCAGCTGATCCTCGATGTGGGTATTCTAATTATTCCTCGGCCCAATTGTTCAATGCATTTCATGCCGATATAGAAAAATAAAAAAGTCCGAACAGTCGTCAACAAACTAGATAGCATCGATACGCAGTTCCGATTCTTCAGAATGGAGGTCATTGGTGGAGAAATGGACTTCGTTGTTGAACACGTAAATTTCAGTCCTCATGCTGTTCATCGCGACTGACGTCTTGCAGCATGAATCAGATTGTCGATTCACTTTTGATTTCTCGAAAGTATACTGGAATTCAAGACTCCATACTGAACATGAGCGTCTAGTTCGGATGTTCAAACCTGAAGATGTGGTGGTAGATGTTTTTGCAGGAGTTGGCCCTTTTGCGATTCCCGCTGGACGGAAAGGTTGTGCTGTCATGGCGAATGACTTAAATCCTGTCAGTTGTACATACCTGGAAAAAAATGTGCATGATAATCGGGTTGGTTTCATCTTCTATTGGACAAGCAAAGGCTCATCTCAATTCAAGGTGACAGACCTCGTGCGGACGTCATGTGAAGATGGCCGTGATTTCATAAAAAAGATAGCGAAACGCGTGTATGATAACCCACTTCCCCCATTTAACGGACCGCCCTTAAGCAGAACCCAGCACGATAAGGAAAAGAGGCGGACACGGGCTTTTCAGAATGGAGAGAATTTCTCGCTCAAGCGCAATCTACAAAGTCGTAAGCGGATCGACCATTTCGTCATGAATTTACCAGATACTGCTATATCTTTTTTGGAGGCGTTTCGTGGTATTCTGGCGGTTGACGAACAGTACGATCTGACTTCCACATATGAGGTCATGCCAATGGTACATTGCCACTGTTTTACACGGGAAATAGACCCGCAAGACGCGATAGCAGACATACGCCAGGTACCATCCTTACCCTGAAGCTCAACCTAGTCATTGCTGAACAGTCTATCAGCGAGTGGAGCATCAACTAGGTGTTTCTCTAGATGAAGATCTGTCTTTTCATTTTGTGCGCTCTGTCGCACCGAACAAGGAGATGTATTGCATTAGTTTCCGCCTCCCTTACGCAGTAGGATTTGATAGCTAG
>Ga0153987_1000276_pt1 | contig 17812 bp, 16 predicted proteins | sample TSNC071MetaG_FD_102279 | JGI IMG/M metagenome (GOLD analysis project Ga0153987, IMG submission 102279) | Attine ant fungus gardens microbial communities from North Carolina, USA - TSNC071 MetaG | ecosystem: Host-associated > Fungi > Mycelium > Unclassified | place: USA: North Carolina, William B...
ATGGAAGTGTCAATATGACTGACATATCGTTTGAGAGTTAATCGAAGTGTGCGGGAAAGCATGGTGTCGAGTTCGACTAAACTGAAGATGGCTATAATTGAGTTTTGTCATCAGTCTTGATCTAGACATTGACATTCGTCTCTTTCTTCCCCTTCTATCCTTCTGAGCTTTCATTTTCATTTTTCCGTCCTATCTAAGTAGTGTAACTTGTTACCTACCATGGACCGCGTGCGAGCACCGTGTAACAAATAAAGGCTGACCTTTTCCTGATGTTCTCACACAATGACACCTGAAAATCAGTAACATGTCTATCATCCACTTTTTCCAATAGTAATTCCGTTGATCCGGAGTACATCAAGGTCGAAGATATTGATCTTGGGAACTTATTTTCAAACAGAGGTTCATATGAAGGGACTTATGACCCAGAGGATCGGCTGCATCATGTTACAAGGAAAAATTTGGACACTGACATGATTGTTGGTGGGTTGATGGCACACAAAGTACACGGTTGACAAGATTGAAATGTAGTTGACAGAACGACACAAATCTTTGCTGGGTTATTTGACGATTGTCCGCCGTGTGGCATCCACCACTGAGAATTTCCATGGCCCATTTAAAAAGTCCCCTTGTTGCGGAGGTAGTCGCCATCACAACTACCCAATGTCCCAAGCGCAAGTACCAGATGTTCAATCTATCGTTCGCCCTACTGCTGGTGCTTTGCTCATAGGTGTTTTGTTCTCTGTCTGGTGATCGGCTATTGTCCTTCTCAAGCCACCTATCTCTACTAACTTTTGCGGGACAGCCTGTTCGGAGCGAACACCCTACAAACTTGGTACTATTATCAACATTATCCAAAGGATGGTGTATTTCTTCGGACACTAGTACGCAAATTTGTGATTTTGTGACATCCTCGTCTGATATGTCCGATTGAGGTTGCGGGCGTCTGGTAGGCCTGTTGCCATATTTTTGGAGTTCTCATGGACAGTCTCTGTCAGGATTTTTGAGGTTTTGCATGCGATCTTCGAGTGTCATGCAATTTACTTCTATCTGGTTCAAAACTTCGCCAACATACCTGGACTAGATATTACCCCATGGTATGAGCCTGTAAACTCGTCCATCTTGTTTCTCAAGTTGTTTATCCGCTGTCCTGTCGTTCAATAGGAGTGCCACTGTGAGTGAATACCAGGCCATTTGCCTCTTCTGTTGCTGCATATGTGTTAATGACATTCTCGACAGATGACCTTAGCCTTGACAGTAGGTCCTTAGATTCAGTGGGAAAATCATGATGGAATATTTCTGGTCTAGGCCATTCTTATCTTAATCATCCACTTATTTTTCGCATGGAGGGTGTATATATGTGAGTCGTTCTGGCTTGACCAGCTGACTCTCACGTCCTGAGGCTATGCCTAGTGAGCGGGCGGCAGAAATTTGTCCCTGTCGTAATCGTATGTTGTCCCTTTGTCTCAGAGGCACCTTTAACGTATTGCCATAGACTGGGTTTGCCCTGGCCCATTCAGGTAAGCAATATGAACTCAAGACAAATGGCATTATCCTTATTGTCACTTCTGCAGGAATGACATGGGGTATGTTGATCTATGCCTATAATCTCTTTTAACTTCTCAACCTCATCTTCGAAGTTGTTGTTGGCCAAAGGTACGCAGTAAGCTTGTATCATATGTCCTGTGGACTCATTTTAGAGTGTAGTTTTGCAGCTGGGCGTTACTCCCAGTTTCCTAGATCAATTAAAGTACTTTCTCGACAATTACTAGGAGCTATGGCTTATTGATTTATCTTGGCAGTACACATCAACTGTGGCCCTCGTTGTCGGTGTTGCTACAGATATTCTAGTTGCCATTTCCTTGGGCTACTTCCTCAATCGTGGCCGATCCGGACTGTTGAAGTACATCTCTTGCCCTTCCACATGCTGCAGATGTCTAACCTGTCTTTAGGACAGACAAGATAATCAATAGGCTCATTTTCTGGTCTGTTAATATTGGGATCTTGACGAGGCAAGTGAAAAACTGCTAGTTCACACACTTGGATCTCACGTCCTATTTCCAGTGTGACAGATTTTATTGTCGTCATGACTGTAAGTCACAAAAGTACGTGATGTGAGTTGATGCGTTAACACTTTCTTTAGTCGGAATTGGAGGACGACCTTGTATTCCTGTCAATCTATCAAATCATCTCAAACTGTGAGCAATTGATTATTGATTAGTCAGGTCCACTTACTCCAGACATTCAATCACCAGTATACGCTGCTTCAATGCTAGCTACGTACATAAATACGCCACTCTGATCGTTACTCTTCTCTGACATTGATCCTGTAGGTTAAATTTGCGTCCATTTACGAGAAACCATGTCCTTGATGAGCACGGTACAACCCTTGAAATCAACAGTTTTCAGGTGGCGCCTGTCAGCACCACAAATGAGGTATTCTAGAGACAAAGCTGGTAGGCGGAGTAAACTAACTGGCCATGTAGAGCGGAACCTTCTTTGCTGAACGTAGTATCACCACGATGGATGATTCTCACAAGGACAGCAAGGCCGTTGTAAGTAGACTGCGTATTGTTCGGGACGATCATCATATTGATATGGCACCGATCATAGGCCTCGTTCCCCTGATCTCTATGCTGATGTCATTCGGGCGCTCGTTGGATAGAGACATTAGTGGGTGGAGCTAGAATCATTAAAGTTAGACTATGCTGTGGGATCAAATTACTCTTAGATCAACGAAAGTGTATACAAAGATGAGGCGCGAGAAAATTGCTATACTTTCATTGTGTGAGGTAGCCTTGGCGCAAGTGTATCAAGTGAGTGCAAGCAAGACGACATCATGATTCTCTGAAAGAGATTTGCGCAGTGGTTTGGGATGAATAAAAGCTGAGTCACTAGGACCAGTAACAAAAAACTAAGTAAAATAACAATACAATGAAGTAAAGAAACGGACCAGGAATGAAAAACTGGTCCTACTGTTACAAGTATAATTTTAATTAATTATTCAGTCAATTAATCAGTCAGAGGTATAGCAGAGGTATAGGCCGAGGCATCCTTTTTACCACCACCATCCTCTGGGGTGAAATAACCCTGGGGGCCGTACTCTACCTAACACCTCCCACTGATATCGTCATAAAGTCACCTTCCTTTACTTCTCATTGCCCTTGGGGGTCGCACATTTGTGCATTTACTTATGCACTGGGAACATGACCACAGCATGTTTCCTTTGCACTTGCTCTTTACTGAGGCTCAAAGGGGGCACCATCTAGAGGTTGAACTAATGGCCGGAGGGAATCCACCCTTGAAAAGAATCCTATGAACACTCTGTCACTGAACAACACCCATATGGAAGAGCTCCCTATAGCTCACCACAAATACACATGTTCCTCTACAAAATCCAGGTATCACCTTTGGGAAGTATATTAGGGCATGGTAGATATCATGACAACCAAGTTCTATGACAGGGGCTAAAGGCTAGGGTGGGGCGGTGGATATTGTGAATGGAAGGGGTGGGGAGATCTTTAGGTGAATAAAGGCTTTTGGAAGGCAAATTGTTGGAGGTAAAGAGTCCATCACCATTATTAGCATAGTATCTACATATGTATTTAGAACCTTATACCGTATACCATTTTCAAGAACACTGATGCAAAAAGTACAATGCATTATTTCGTCACGCTTTTGAGTGTCGATCTGAATGAATACTCTTGATGTAATTCTTAGCCCAGTTGATGTATAAGCTCAAGCCTATGTCATCTAGAAAAGCATCCCAACTCCGACTATCTAGTGATTTTGTTTAGGAGGGTTATAACCTATTATTAAAACACATTTATTGGCTACTGTCAAACTTGACGAAAAATAAATGCTCACTAATTTTCCTGTTCTTGATGACGCCCCACTTGAAGCGTTTGATATAGAGAGATAGCCAGAAAAGACCAGAGAAAAGAATGACGGCCTTGATACCGTACTGCTTCCTCTGGTCGTGTTCAGGCTCAGCAGCCCAGCTGAGGAAGGTGACAACGTCCTTGGCCATTTGTGATGTGGTCGCCGGAGTGCCTTTAAGAGTGTCAATGACGTTACTAGTATTTAGGAAGCACTCAGTGCGCACCATCGTCATATTCGACAAGACCGTCAAAAAGCACACGAGCCATGGAAATGGCACCGCCAGGAAAATAGGGATTGTAATTCATACCTTCACGGATTTCAACACCAGCAGGAGGGTCTATATAACCAGTCAAAAGCGAGAAAACATAGTCCTAGTATTGCTTTTTTCAAAAAAGATAGCGACCTCATATATGACTCTAGAACGTACAGCACCGCCATGGCGAGCCTTGATGATCAAACTCAGGTCAGGAGGAAGTGCACCCCCATTTGCAGCACGAGAAGACTCTTCATTAGGATAAGGTGCAGGCATATAATCCGAAAGTTTTCCAGGACGCTGGAACATCTCGCCTTCATCGTTCGGCCCATCAGTGTATTCCACCTCCTCAGCCATAGTACGCGCTTCATCTGCCGTGTGCGAGACACCGACAAGGTTTCGCCAAGCAATACGATCAAGAGAATGGCATGCAGCACAAACCTCACGGTATACCTGGTAACCCCGACGAATGCTGAAATTGGGTTTTTTTTTATAAGAGACAATAAATAGTTAAAATTGGACACACCTAGCATGGTCGAATGAGTCAAAAATACCTTTGTGGGACCATGGGTAGGCAGCGGGATGAAGACCTTCGTCACTGAGATGGCCAGCATGGACTTCACCAATGAAAGGGAGGGTGCCGTAGAAATGAGTATACCAAGCTACTGAACCAAAGGTAAAAAGCGAAACGGTCGCAAACACTGCGCGCGACCCTGCGAATGTCTTGAGACTACATTAAAGATAGTTTTCTTCTTAGATAAGAATGTACACACCTCTAAAGCAGAAGCCTTTGTTGATGCAAAACGGAACTGTAATGTCATGACAATGAGTCGCGGGCGTTTAGACACAATAAAATGCATACCAAAGCCGTGCGGGAGCCGGACAGCTTGGTCAATCGAGCTCGACTGGGACAAGCGGCCGGTCTAAAGGCTTGGGCAGTCAGCCTTGACAGCATTTTTTTCAACACACGTAGGGGAGGAACTGTTTGTCGCGCGTGACCCTCCTTCGGCATGAATCGGGGAATTTCCAAATAAGGTTGACTTATGTTGCTTCACGTGACATTCCGTCACGCTAGCCCACCGCCAACGCTAGAGCTTTCAAAAATACTTTCACATAGAGGGTCGAGCTCCTGCACGTTGCGCAAAACCCTGCTGGATATATCAAACCATGATGAACATGCCGGAAGTTTCCGGTCAAACCAACATATCTTCAAAAGCCAAATAACTCCCATAGTTAATATAACATTGACGTCAGGCACAGCAGCACAATCGGTATTCTCGCGAGTCATCACAACAAATTTATAACGATTTTCTCTGAGGTCTTGTCGTCATAAATCTATCGTGGGAGAATTGACATAGATTATATAGCAGACAGGGCTACATAAAAGTAATAAATGCCAACGTCAAAGTTCGAAGTTCCGGATACAGGCGTTAGATACATGACATCGTCATTGTGAGCTTACACATAGCCCTCTCCCTTTCTCAGAAGATACACGCGCAGAGTTCTACCAAGGTTCCATCAGTCTGACCGAACATATGGCATTAACAGCACGTCTAGACACACCTTCTGCACAGCAGCACAAGCACATACCCGCCAGGCAAGCCATGCATCCGCCACCGCCTGAGTCCTTTTGAGGTGCCTGCTGCCTACAAACCGGAGATAGCATCTCATAAGATTTGCATACCGAGCTTAGCTGCAAAATAAGCATTACGCACACATATATCGGCTGTGGACCGGGCTGAGAAGCATATCCTGGGTTACCACCTGGGGGAGGATAATAACTCTGAGGTGGTTGCTAAATTTCCAGCTGATAAGAGGGCACTGCGAGCACTGTTGCTATTGGAGCAAACAACATACTTGAGGATAATAATTTCCTCCTGGAGGCGGAGGACCTGGAGGATCGCATGAATTCATCAGTTACACTGATTTTGGAGCATCTTTCCCCAACGGTGAACTGGCAAGAGGATATCCGATTAAGAATATACAACCTCGGATCTGAGAACTCTTGTCCCAGTCCACCGAACAACGTACCTTGCGGCGGAGGATAATAACCACCTCCCTGAGGTTTCCCATAGTAGTCGTTTGCGCTCATGTCAGAGTTTAGAAAAGGAGAAGAAAGAAAAAATGTCACGCTTGAGAGGCGTGTGCGATTAAAAAAGGATTATCACCCCGTGCGAAACCGCTGTAGTCTTGCTGCGGGCTTCGGCTTACTAATCTCTCCGCCGAAAATTCCCCAAGAAGTTTATCTGCACCTGACTAATCATGTGGACATGTCTGCGTTCCAGATACACGTGCCGAGACACGTGTTGATCCAGCCGCTGATACTTCCGCTGCTTCCCTGATCATTGAGTCTCATCAGGACGCCAATGTATTATTCGACACACGAATACAGGAAATCACTGGCCGACAACGAAAAAAAATCTGTCGCAGGGCTACGAACTTATCATTGAAGGCATATAAGCTAACATCCTAGCACCTTGTCGGATAAAACATTGCGTCAAACGGGTGGGTGCTTCAGCCACGACCGCGATAGAAAAAGCCGAAGCACATAAAGAGGAAAAAATCAATCGCCATAATAACATTTAAATACGAAAATCAACATACGAACGGCTGTATACTGGCTCAAAGCCAAAACATCAAAGGATCTTGTTTTTGCTTCGGCCAGCACAGCGGCTTGCTCTGCTAACCGGGTTTCTCCACAAGGATCGTTCCTGAGACCGACATGAATGACATTAGATATGAAGAAAAGAGTCCAGAGCATCAACTCACCCCGACAATCTCACAAGTGTGACCCCAAGCTGATACCGTCCCCTCCACCGAATACTGACGTCAGGAAACAAGAAGAACAGTCCCGAATTTCCTTGAAGATCTTCGAATTGATCTATCGTGGAGACAAGATTGCCATACAAAATCGACGATGTTTCATATCCATTTGACGCCATATTCAATGGTGTCAACCCATCCTCCGAAAACAATGACAAATGAGCGACCAGGAATGGTAGTTCCGCCTCCCTACAGATGGCGAATACAACAAAAATAATAGAAGCCGATCACAAACGGAAATTTATTATCAATAACATAACAGGGTTCAACCGATGACGTACGGCACAAAGGCGTTGCCACAAGGATCTCTCACAGTCAGTCGCGCAATGATTGGCGGGGTTATAGGCAGTCGAGAGAGACTCGAATAGCCAAATTCTGCTGTTCTTTGTGGATGCTGGACAATCTCAAGGTGGTATGACCTAGACAGTATCTTATCACTCAACCTTCTAACCCCATATAATACGTACCTCGTAAGAGGATTCGCGAGGAGCGATGCAATCTGAATTTTGGGCCTAGGTCTAGAGAGCGTGGGGAGTTTTGGGAAGTATTCAGGAACCGAGTCTTGACTCGAAGGAGAACTGAGACTTGCACGGGAGGGTTCGCATAAGACGGAAGAGGGGTACGAGTGCGAAGAGGGATAATCGCTGCCTACATACTGCTGAAAAAAATGGTCGCAGCGGTTTGGAGTTGTTCCAAATACATATTTTATGTGAACAAATGTTCTTCTGGCCCAACGTCGAACGGAACTAGGCAGTGGAGTTGTGGGAAATACATGACAATCGTTCTTCATGAGCCTCATTGTTATTGGAAAGGAGCGATGTGACTAATAAACCGATACAATTTCAGTCATGTCTGGTGAAATGACAGGACTGATAGTGATTGACCTTGAATATGGGATCAAAGTCTTGACGTCGTGATGTCCTCCTGATGTTGAGCCTGAAGGATGCCAAACCGACATAACCGTCATTGTGTACGCCGCCAGAACTGACGTATGTGGAGGACATTGTCTGATGTAGCACCTGTTTTGCTGTTTAGGACTGGAAGATGGCCACCAAGATGAATGGGAGGACATTCATATATGGATTTTAAAAGGGGTAGGGGCCTTCATGGGATGACAACACATCTGAGATTCTGGAAATGTCAGATCAGTAGACTATATCAGGGGCCGATCCAGATGGATGGAATCCAAATGCCCTCCAACGAGTGTGATGGCAATCTCTTTGCAAATCTGCCTCTGGAATCACTCACAGAAGAACTTAAGATTATAAATTACATTAGTGAGATCAAACATTCTTTTTTACAGTACTCCATGTTCCTGCTGCCGCAGACGCGATAAACGCAGCAACCATCATCGGTTTGACTCCGGCTAACAAAAGCAATTAGGGGTGTGATTTTCACAAGATAATTGAAGATGAGATTTTCTTGCCTGTAGACTTGTAAAGTGCACCCGTCAGGGCCCCGGCAAACATACTGCCAAGAGTATCATGTTTTCCGCGCATTGAATCAATAGAGGAGTTGATAGCATTATATGTAAGGGCTTTAAAAGGGAACAGATGAATCAGGAAGGGAGACCGTCGAGAGAAAAATATACGTACCCATAACACCAGCTGAATTACCAATAAAAGTACCTCTTCGCGTGACAGAATTCAGAATGCTATTGATCCGTAATCGAGGGTTTGAGACGACGAGTGGCCGTCGAGCACCCTCCCGTAGCCCCCACACAGCACCAGAGGCAAGACCTGCATGAACATGTGACAGACAAACACAATAAGCAAGCTAAGAATGGGACAGGCAGGGGGGCGAGAAAGTGGCGCAGGAAAGAAGTCAAGTCCGAAACGAGAAGATGCAATCGCAAATTGAGTAGCCTGAAAGAGATCTGGCGACGCACCACTCAGATACATCGTGCCCGTCCCATAGCAAAGATCATCGCTCCACCCCCTGGAAGGAATCGCCGTATCAGCGCCGGGAAGCTCGTTGGTTTTGTCATCATCGAGAAGTAGATAGTCTAGTTTGTCTCCTAAAGCAGCCAAGGGGTGTAATTTTGCTGGGTCATACGCAGCCATGAGGAGGTCGTTTGCTGTTGGAGCCTGCCCTGATGACGAAGCTGCTGGCCCAGTCCTGGATGTGTCTGCCGCGCGAGAGACATCAAAGTCCGCATGGAGAGACTGGGCAGACATTTTAATGGTAGCAGAGAGGACGACCGAGAGCACAGTCAAGACGCGCTGTCAAATCGAATTTAAATTTCGAGACACACACACGTGACTCGTTCCATCGAACCACAGACCTATCCGGACTTGCAGAGGAAAGGAATTTATTATGCTGTCCCGCGAGCTCATCCGTTGTCTCTGTCTCTCTCGGACATTTGCTACACCTGTCCACCGTTTGGCCCTTGGTCGCCTGACTGAGCCCGGTTTCTGTAATCGCCGATTGATATCCTCCAGAAGTAGGCACATGCCCTCATTCAATCTTCATAATAACCCTGGAAACAGGATGGGCCACTTCTGTAACCCCGCACTCGACCACATCTGACCCTGCAGAAGCGGAAGCTATTCGCTGTCTGGAGAAAGGCACCGCTAAACTTGAGGAAGGTGACATACAAGCTGCAAAAGACCTCTATAAACGCAGTGCGGAAATCAAGAAAAATGCTAGTTCGCTCTTCAATCTTGGCGTGACCCACTACCATCTCAGTCAGTTTCTCTGCGTCTTGTATGTGCCATCTATATATTATGGGAGATAACAGAGGAGTATGACGATGCGATATCCGCATGGAAAGAATCCATTGCATTCCAGCCATCCAGCCCAGATGCACATACGAGTATACCGAGCGCTTTCTTCATTTTTACACACACTAATTCCGAATAGACCTTGCAAGTGCTTACATCGTATCACCTGGTATGTCGATGTCAGGTATTGTCTTTAGCATCTAATCGTCATCTTAGTTCCTCGACCGGACCTTGCTCTACACCACCTCCAGTAGGTTGACCCACATTCTATCTCGCCATTCTGATTTGACAAGACCCACCAGAATAGCTTCTTCTCTTTCTCCAGAAGACCCTGAAATAGCCTTCAACTATGCCGCTGTCTTAGAAGCCAGTCAGTTCTCTTTCTTTGTTTCCCCTGTATTCAAACCCGCGATAGTAGTCTAATATTAGAATATCTTCACCTCCATCATGTGTGGACTTTCCTCTTCCATTCCAGCCGGTCGACTAGAGGAGGCGCTCGAGAAATACAAGATCAGCAAAGAATTTGGGATTGAGCGAGCCGCCATGCACATCCGAAACGTAAATTGCATTCCATCTACTCAACCACCGTTTAAATTCCGTTCATTGACTCTTTTACACAGGTGAGCGCCAAGATTCTTGGGAAGAAGATTAGGCAGGAGGAAAATGTCGACACACCCACAACAGGGTCCAACGATAACACCACTTGAGCACGTGGGGTTGAATCTCATGACACCTTTACCTAGTTATGCTTCGAAACACCACATGATTCTGGGCACTAAGAATCTGTTCCGTCCCAGATTTACAACACCCCGACATACCCATTGCTCCTGTCAAGAAATTCCATTGTCATTAATTTATTTTTTTAATCAGTTCACCCACCAAGCGGCCCCAACACTCCATATTGAGGAAATGTAATACTTGCATCAAGGCTGATTCAACTCCAGCCAACCAATCGGGAACACAGGAATAACACTCAGGATGATTTTCGCGCTTCGTCTGTGATAAGAACTGCCCTCTTGTTTTGTGGATTTCATGCTAAGATTCCGGAAAGGTCTTTGCTGCAGGGAGCTCCCAGCCATATCACTCAAAATAATATAACTATTCGAACATCTCAAGAGACTTTCTACTTTTCTGGTTCAAGTCTGGAAGGCTCTAAGATTATTACAGTCTGAGGTTGTCCTCGGGGCATTAGCCTTTTTGTGGATTGATTATGATCTGGTATGGCCATTGTTGAATAGGGGTACGGTTCCATTGCCTAGAATCTGATAAAGCAGCACATTGCCTGAGGTTTCACAGCGCGTCGACAATGGTGGTGATCACAGCAACAGTCAATTATTTGCAGTCAATTTCGAGGCCCGCGTGTGTGTTGAAAGATGTTAGGCGACGGTAAAAAAATGTCAATAACACAGATCCATAGAATGGAAGACTCTCGACGAGTGAGCAGTGATTACTCTTGTTCTTCTGTGAAAGAAGCACTCCTGGTCATATATACTCATGACACTAGCAACTGTATACCCTCTGCCAAATCAGGCCACTAAAAAAAGGAGCTTTGCCTGTGGACGCTCAAGACCTCGCGTTTGACCTGTGTTTGACCTACCCCAAGGAACTCGAGCTTCGGACTGTATACAAGTTCATCATTGGCTCCTCGAACGTCGGCCATGGTTCTGATGCTCATAAGTGATAGGAGCAGCTCAAGCAGTCCAAGGCTATCATGCAGTTGAGAATGCACATCCCTAACACCTCATGAGTAAAGGAACAAAATTGAGCGATAGTTCAATTGACAGCTTCGGTATGGGATACTAGCTGCGTTATATAATTCATCTCGCAGGGGGCGCTCTTAGTGATCCGATACATTTCTTTCTTGATGACAGGTTATTAAGAACAATTTAGAGATACAAGTTACGATGGATAGCATAGTTTAAACCGACTATAGTGGGTAGACGAGGTTATGAAATGCAGGGGAGGGTGAATCAGGAGATGCAAAGCATTACTTGGAAAACTCATTGTTTGTTTTCTACAGTTCCTTCGTATCATCTTTCTGGGGACCAGGTATTACACCAACTATTCAGGCACCTGACAGTTGGAAGACTCATGGAAACCACAAGGTTGAAATGTGTCCATCGAAGGAAGTTTGAGGAGTATTTTTGGTCATATTCCGCAGGGACTGTTATTGCACACCCTTTGTCTGTTATGGAATTGTGTATCTACATGACAAATGGTACAGGTCTGATCAAAAAAATGATTATAGAGAGGCAAGTCACAAGGGAAATTCGAACGTTGGCAAGAATATCAAGTATAGGACAAGTGCAAGGCCCTCAGCTTGAAGAAGATATGTTGTAGTGATCGGGTGATGTATTGGAACACTGACGCCAGATTTCAGTACAGAGGAACACTCTGACGCGGTCAGATTCGTATTGTGCGCCAGAAACCGTAGCTTTGCAGTTGGTCCAGTCATTTCAAGACTCTCTTGAAACGAAGTGCAGTGATATCATTTGCCCTTCCTCGATGAATAAAGTATCATCAAAGTTAGCACGCTGACTTCCTTATCTCTCAAATCTTGAGTGTGCTCGAGGATAAAATGATCCTGAGATTCAGTCTTGTTGATCGCGAGTATCTAGTATTGTGCAGGATATGACAGGGGGCCTGTTGAAGATATTTTCGACTAGTTATATTGATATTTCCACCCCATACTTTCAAGTGTTCGGAACAAGGCCTGGAGTATCACTTGGACTAGCTAGATGAAGACGAAGCAGACGACTCAAGACACAGATGCAATCAGATGCCTCGCGAGGGCCTGGATAGGTAAATGCTCCTGTAGATTTGACGGTCCAATAAGCTTATTTGTGCCGAACTAGGCAGGAACGACGTAGATAAAAATATGGATGATGGTTCAAAAGACAAAAAGGAAATGAGGGATAGTTACCAAGAAGTGCAGCAAGAAATGACTTCTCATTTTTCGAAAAGCCTTTTTACCACTGATCTATTTTGAATAACAAAAGACAGCGACCAACTTCATTTGTAGCAGCCAGCCCAGCAAAACCCTTTCCAGGGTTATGTAGCTGTCTACTCATCAAGCCAGAAGCTTTGCTGAATAGCATCGAGATTCTAGCAACAATAGAAAGCAGAAAGGAGAACTAACGAGAGAGCCGGACTAACCTCGAATAGAGTGTCAAAGACAATAACCCAAACCCTGGTCCAATTAAATACTGTCGTCAATGATGCTGTGTCATCCATGACAGCATGGCAAATACATACACAACACGTGGAACACCTACAAGCCAAATGTAGTATCAAAATGTGGAGAATCTTCACTCGGAAATCTAAAATCAGTGAAAAAGTCCATGAAAAAAGAGAGGTCAAGAGTGGTAGCTTGCTGGTGGAGGGAAACCAGCAATTTGTTCGTTTTCGACTGCCATCTCCACGACTTTACACTTCTTGGATTTACTATTCATCTTTGTAGAATGGGGGTATCTCATTCCAATAACCATAGCCAAATTCAGTTAATCTTTTCATTCCAGGTACTGCTATATATACAGGTTTTCTATCAGTTGACTCCAAATACCAGAACCACTGAGACATCTATAATCTTCAATGGTGTCTTCAGCAACATAAGCTAGTGAGATACAAGTGTTACCTTCAGGACATCCTTAAAGAATATATATTCTGCCAGGGAATTAGGCATTCATTTTCTGACTTGTCCCAGCTCGAACTATAGTAATTTCATCGTAAGCTGTATAAGTACCTAAACGTATTCTCCCAAGGTAGAGATCGCCTTGTCCTATTGATCTACGATGGCCTAAGACAACTACCAACACATCGGGCGCCTTAAGACGTGGGAAGTATATAGGTTACAAAATTCAGGAGCACAGATTGAACGACACTACCAAGCTTATCGTTCCCTTACAGAATCCGTGTAAAGGTTATGTATTTTCCTGGTCACAAAGAAACCCAACAGACAAATAATTCATCTACCACCCAGATCCTGTCCATAAAGTATGCTTCTAGAAAAGCCAAAATCAATTGTCCGTTTCCACTACCAAAGATTATCTAGGAACTGAAAGGTTGACTCGGACAAATGGGAAAGGCAGAATCTGCACAGGAGGCATGGAACACAAATTTGGCTAACGACCGTTGACAGTAGCCGTTGAGTCCCTGCGGGTTGTCCCTGAAGGACCAGTACTGTGTGTCTTGTCTTGGGACCTTGTGTTGTTGCTCGCCACAGGTAATTTATTCGGGTGGTCTGGAATGGCATCGATATCCTTCTTTGCTTCCTGCCAAGCTTCCAAATTCTGTCAAATGAAACATCAATCGACTTCATTCTGTGCATCTAGAGATAGCAGAGCCAGCATACTTCCTTACACCATTCACGATGGCTTCGCGCCATATTAATTGCCATTTCCCGAAGGTCTGCAACTTTCTGCCGCTGGAACCTGTCAAGGTCCGCCTGTATTGTAGAACTCGAATACTTCAAATCTTGAGTTGACAAGTGAAGAGCATCTTCCAGCTTGTGTGAGAAGGGTCAGACATTTCGCTCGAGCTAGGTACAAGGTGGACATTTTCACCTGAGAAATCGTTTCTCTTGTCTTCGTGATACTATTCCGACGAGCAGTCTCGGGATCCACATCCATCATTCCTTGAAAAGTATAACTCAGAGCATTCAGGAGCCCCATGCCAGGAGTCCTCGTCTTTCGCCGAGCAGGATTTGGTCCAGGGTGAGCGGGCAATGCTGTTGGCCAGGAGTTTGCCTGATCATGCTCCACAACTGGCTCGTTCTCTGGTGCTTCCTCTCCCACAACCTCCTGACTTGAGGTAGTGGGTGAGATCTGTTGCTGGTTAGGCTGACCAGATGGAACTGATAATCTCCCTCGCGCCAAAGCTTCTCCCAGCCGCCTGGCCTCGTGTTCGCTCTTTTCTAGCTCCTCTAAATATTCACGTTTAGTCATCAATGCGTCTTGAGTCATCTCATATTGCACATTCTTCTGATGTCGATAAGCCAACAATTTCTTGATGATTGAAGCGAACTGCGAATATTCATGCAATGGTTCTGCCCAATTCTGTTCTAGGTCCTGAAGCTACTCAAATATACTCAACAACCCATCTTACAAGTGTAAGGGCTTACCAGTTTGGTGGTAGACATGTACGTGGCGTCAGCAGCTTGACCCGTCTTCTCAATCGCACTTGCAAGTGCCCCTGTTTCGTTCAGGCTGAAGCTATTCAAAGCGGCACCCAAATCAGCGTGATCCTGTGCACAATCTGTAATAAGCGATCAGCATATTGGTTATATAGCGATGAGCTTTCTTCGTACCAATCCAACGCTTGATTACTCTTCGAGTAATCTTTTCCATTGGACCGCTCAGATGGTTGGCAAATTTATGGGTGAAAGCCTCAGAATCAAGGAATCTCTGATCGGGATTGCGGAGGGGATGAGCTGCGGAGGGATTAGAAAGTACACTGTATGCTGGAGAAGCGGTCTGATCTGTTGGGTTATGTGAAGGGGCTTTCAAGATGTTCTTCGGCAACAGTGTGATAGGCGGTGATTTTAGGACATCCATCTGTATTAGTGAGTGAATGGAAAGGGAAAAAAAAGTCATCGAGCGCACCCATGATACTTCCCCATCCAAAAATCGGTGAAACACATGTTCGTTAGACAATATAGGATGACGAGCGATGCGGTTAAGAAATGTTTGTAGCATCCGTTTGCGTCGTGAGATCAAGGCTGCATCTTCTTTCGCCTTGGCCTGCTTGGTTGCATAATCTCCAATTGTATTCTTCGACGGGATGGGAGGTATTATCAGCGTTGGATAGAGCTTGATCATACATTGCCGGAATGACTCAAATTCTGAGTAGCGGTGCTTAGCTTCTGCATTCTGATTCCCAAAATCAGCGACGACGCTTTCTGCCTTACAAAAGGGAACATACACCAGTTCTAATGATGTATATGATGTAGGGTGAGTTTGCATTGACCGACGTCTTCTGTGCATCTGTGATCTAGTAGATAGCCAGTCAGTGAACTTTGAAGAAAGCTGAAAACGACTTACCAATATCTCTACATCATTTCCTGAATGCAAAGCTCGGTCAGTGCTACAGCAGAACTCGGTCTTAGGATCGATTTGTCCCTTGCGAGTACCAGATGAAGGAATTCGGCGAGGGGGGGAGGAAAGTGACAGCTGGTTTGTGGCTTCAGAAAGAGCAGCTTGGAAGGCTGATGGTGTTTCCAAAGGACTGGCAACCCCAAAAGGATTCTCGTCCTCATCCATGGTTGATTGGTTCAGAAGCGTCAAGGACTATCAAGACTTGTAGTTGTAAGCGTCTAATGGCGAATGTCCCCACTTATAATTAGTATGTTGCTCAGAGATGTTTGTCGTCAAAAAAGTGAATAACTGAACACTCGAAGATATTTGGTCGTGTTCCCCTACAGTGCCTGATCTCCACATAATTTCTCCAACACATGTCTTGTATCTACCCAAAAATTCGAAAACCATCACTAGTAGCTTCTGTTATCTTCTCAGTTCCAAATGAAGCTTCGTCTACAATGAAATTCTCAAATCCTTTGCCTAACAGTGACGTGAAGAGCTCATCAATCTGCTCCTCGTGCCAAGCACCAATAACAGGGACGGGGACCATGAAGTTCTGAAGCTTTTCAAGGGTCTCATAGCTATAAAGGTGAGGAGGTAAGTACCATTTTGATATGCATCAAAGAAAGACATGAGCAAGACATACCGTAATTTCCTTCCCTTACTTGCTTTTGTATCAACTTTCTTTTTGGCCTTCTTTTCTTGCTGCAGCGCTATCCAATCATCCATACCACTGACTCCGTCACCTCTGGACTCAATGACATCACGCAGCAACTGTTGGTAAAAATCTGTGTCATCAAATATTCCAATGTCTTCCTCTTTGTCATCATCAACTTCACTTTTCACTTTTCCCCGAATTGTTCGGGTTTTACGCAACAACCGAGAATAATCAGACAATGCCTCGTTGACCATGTCAACGGCCGACTTTATAGTGTGGGGTTTTTTGGAGAAGGCATTACGGTTAGAAGGCAATAAGACGGATGGAGCCACAGCCTGAATCTTAGCAGACCATTTTCCGAGGGTCTGGACGAGCCATGGATGAATGCTGGGGTGAGTGAGATCTTGTGATCGTAGTCAAATTGTGCAAGCGACGCACACTCGTTCTAGGTTTGCTGTGCTAGTGGTCGCTTCAGTGAAGTAAGCTGTTTGGCTCGCTAAATCATCATCTTCAGAAATTCTACGCTTTTTGCGTGGTGGCAACGTTGTACGCTCGTTGATGTTAAGTATATTCTGGAAAAATGAAGCATAGTGGTGGATCACACAGCAGAAAACAAACCTCTTCAAGCTCGAACAGCTCCTCGGCCAAAAGTATTGATTCCTCAAGATACTTGGTCAACTCTTCCTGACAATTGGGCGAATTCAACTAAAGAGAACTCAAAAAGCGATAAAGAAAGCTTCAGAGGAGTGACCCACCGTTTCAAACCTGTTCACTGTCGTCGTCACTTTTTGCGTGCGAATTCTTGCATCGAGCAGCGAATCCCAAATATTCTGGAATCAAATCAGTCGAGAATATATTTTCTGATCTGTATCTATACTTGCCATTTGTCTCATTATTGCTTTGCCCTTCATTATATCTGCTTCTCTCGTCTTTTGGAGTGTATTTGTGAGATCATCAGGTGTTGGATTTAGCTCTGCAGAGGACAACAATTTTGATCCATTTTCAGGTTCTATCTCGTTCTCATTCTCACTCGGAGGACCTTGTTTACCTCCGTTCTCGGAGGGTGCTTGGAGACCAACCACGACATTGTCTATGGCAGCTTCCTCATCTTTTCCCGCATCGTCCTCATCATCGCCTTCTTCGCCCTCAATTCCTTCATCATCGTGTTGATCTTCTGCTCCTTGATCCTCTTCAGACATTTCTAGGTCTTTCCTACTTGTTTTAGTCCCTTCATATTTGGGGTCTGTGACAATATCATTGAACTTCCGAAGAGAACTTAGCCTTGAATAAGATGAGCGGAGTCGATTCTTGAAAAATCGTCAGGTTGACGTACTCTACTTCATAATAGTGTTCACGAGCCGCTGAGGTAACGGTTTTTCCCTCATCATCAGAGTCCCTTTCG
>Ga0153987_1000277_pt1 | contig 17785 bp, 28 predicted proteins | sample TSNC071MetaG_FD_102279 | JGI IMG/M metagenome (GOLD analysis project Ga0153987, IMG submission 102279) | Attine ant fungus gardens microbial communities from North Carolina, USA - TSNC071 MetaG | ecosystem: Host-associated > Fungi > Mycelium > Unclassified | place: USA: North Carolina, William B...
CGATGAGTTACTTGATGAAGAAGTCGATGACGTCGAAGAGGGTGTAGAATACAAACTGGGAACAATTGGGAAATATGAGTTAATTGTGTCGTCTTTGTTGATAATGTTAGATGATGAAGCCTCAAGGTCAGTCAATGTCGTCACACCATTCTCAGCATTCTTCGATCCATCGGATGAGACCACCTGGACCCCATCTCCGGATTGGGATTGTAGCCACAACCGCCGTTCTTCAACATGGCATCCAGCCACTGCTGGTATATCTTCTGAGCCGCCATCTTGAGTAAAACGATCAAGGCGGCCTAGAGCAATTACGATGGCAGCCAAAATTTCATGCTTGATGTAGGCTCTCTCACGCGGGCCGAAAAGACCGAGTTCAGGTTCCTCTTCTTCGATTTCTGGATCATCCATTGCATAATCTGAGGTAGGAGCTTGCCATAAGTTGTCTAGAGGAAGGGTGCCACGAACGTGGTCTCCTCGAGCCAAAGAATCCTTGTCATCAGCTTTTTTAATGCGCTCGAGGATGAGAAGGACTGAGTTCCGGGCAACTTCACTAACGAGGACGTTATTGCTGAGAAGGAGAGAGCCAAAGAGAGGGGTAAAAGTTTGGTAGTGGATCTGAACATGGGAGGCCTGTTCTCGATCATCGTCGACCCTATCAGTAACAACCTCAACAACGCGGCAAGACTGTGGTGTTTAACAATATCTGAGTAATGACATTAGAAACGACCCACAGTTATAAACCACCACATAACATCCCCCAATGAACGGCCGAACCCTTCCCGCACGGATTCATCTGTACATACATGAGTATATGGGCAGAAAGAGAAATTCGACATGTTCACCTTTGTCCAGTACCAAGTCGCGGAAAAGCGGCAGAACGTATTCCACAGCCTCGCTAGGGACCACTTGCTTGAGGAAGCGGGGCATATTGCTAACGATATAGACGCGATGAACAACCTGTTTGCTCTGACAGAAAAGAAAAATCTTTTCGAGGGCAGTGAGACTGCCATCGTCGAGTATGAGGTCATTTGTGATGTCAGTGGGGATGCCGGGATAGACGTCGTCGGTACCGTAGGGACTGGGGGACACATAGCTGCTTGCGGGATGTACAGCAACAAGAGAAGTCTGGGGCCACTGGGGAAGAGGCTGAGGATCGACAGAGGTGGGAGAACCTTTAGAAGGCGAGGTGGGAGGGGTGAAGTAGTCAGCAAGGGCGGGGGAAGGGAGAGGAGAATCGGCGGAGGGCGTGGAGGGTGCAGTGTAGAAGGGAAGAAAAGGGGAGAGGACACTGTTGTGGTCGTTGTCAAGAGAAGGAGAAGAAAGTGGAAGAGGAAATAGAGGGCGGGGAGGGAGGGCAATATGGGTGGGGCGGGACTGGCCAGAAGCGTCCATGGAGAGTGGCAAAAGAGGCGAAAGAGGCAGACGCAGATTTCAACTCGGGACAGGCGCTACGTCATCCATCAACGCCGGACCCGGTGTGACATCATTGACAGTTGCTCGGTTCCTGACCATCACGTGTGTATCAATGACGTATCGACTTATACTAACACTATCAACAGCTGCGCACAACCTGATCGAGACTCGCGGCAAAATGCCTGATGTTGGCAGAGTTGAGTCCAGCCATCGATATCCGCCCATTGTTTGTCAGGTAAACATGCATCTGCTCCACCAGTGCCCGGCTTTGCTCCGGGCTGATCCCCGTGAAACTGCCGGATGCGATCAGAGGCCATATACTCCCACGCATCCCGTCCACGCACCTGAACATGCCGATCTGTCTGATGATGTGGTCCCAGTTGCCAGGCGTCTCGAGTTCTTCAGTCAACAGCCTGTGCAGCTCCTTCCGCATCGCAATGATTCGGCTTGCCATCATCGATATGTCTCTTTTCCACTCTTCATACAGTACATCATTGGTCAGAATTAGGCACATCTAATTTTCCTTTGTGAGCGCAAAATTACTCAGCTCAGTCAACCACGCACCAGTCGTGCTCCATGTGAGGGCGGATTACTAATTTCGCTCCGCTGAAGGACCGATAACTGGCTCCGAATTCGGTCTGCCGTTCCCGCGTCACGGGCGATGATATGCAAAGCCCCAACACGTTCACCATACAGTCCTGCATTCTTCGCAAAACTCTGTCAAACTCCACAATTCAGCATCCCCCCACACCACATGGAAGGGAGTCGAACAAACCTGGCACACAAGCATTGGCACTCCGCGAGAGGCGAAATAACGCACTGCGAATGCATCGTTGTCAAGATCTCCACTGGCAAATCCTTGATACGCGCAGTCGAAAAAGGCATAATGATCACGCTCCAAAATGGCATCTGCAATAATTTTCCACTCCTCCCGCGTTGGATCAACACCTGTGGGATTGTGCGCACAAGCATGAAGTAAAAAGACGGAGCGTTCCGGCGCTGTTTTGATGGCATTCATAAATCCATGACAGTCGAGTCCAATAGTCTTGGGATCATAGTAGGGATAGTCAATAGGCTCGATTCCGACATTTCGGAAAATCGCTTGGTGATTAGCTAGGTGAATGACATTGAGTTTCCACTACGTCAGCCCGGCACGTCAGAAGTACACTTACCCCACGTGGGGTTGCTCAAGTAAATCTGTCTGGTCCCGTTGAATCCATAAAACCTGGATAAGAACAGACCTCCTAGATGATTGGCACCAGTTCCCGAGATTGTTTGCACGCTGACAACACGTTTTTCTTGAATAGCGGGCGAATCAGATCCCAAAATCAACTTCGCCGCTGCAATGGTGTATTCTGGAAGTCCCAAAATTGGCAAATATTCATGGTCCAGAGTATCGTCGGTCAACAAGATTTGTGTAGCCTAGATGATAATTTCATGGACAAGCCGGCGAGCCACCACTACCACTAACCTTCTTGACAACAGGCAGTACCCATGGCTTACCGTTATCATCGCGATAGGCGCCAACACCCAAGTTAATTTTCTTTTCGTAAGTATCAGCCTTGTATGCGGCCGTGAGCTTGAAAATGCTGTTCGCACTCAGTCTATGCTCAAAACGTAGAAGTATGGATATAACCTATCGGGCGGAGCCAACTGAAGATGACACCAAGTTTCTATCCAGCTTCAAGTATCCTGTGCCTATCGATAAAAAGAGCTACTCACCACCCGACATTTCTCTTGATTGGCTGGTGTCAAGATGCCCTATAAGAGATTTTACCCGATAGACTGCCATGCCATGAACAGGAGAATTATAAGGGGCTGAGACGGTATAAAAAGGAGAACCAAAATGTCTTAAGTCATAACACTCGCTGAATTCACACACACTACCGGGAAATACTCATACCGAAAAAAAAATGATATCAAGTGCAATCGTCAAGGAAATAAGTGAATGATGTAAAGGCCAGCGAAAAAAAGAAATCAGTAGAAGCTTACCTGCTAGAGAAAAAGAGAGAGATTACGATAAGGTGTTACTGAAGCCTAGCAACGTCCTTTTTTATGTAGACAGCTCTGTTGATGTTTGTGTAGATCACCAGGGTTGCACAAGCAATAAAAGAGCTGGAGTGATTAACCAAGCATCTTGCGCCAGTTCTAACTCATCAGCCTCTCATCAGAATCAAGATGTGAATTATAACGACTATATGTAATTGCAACGATAAAATGTGATGACAATATCCATGCCCGCAACAAGATGAAGCCCAAAGAGACAAACACTACGCAGCGGTCATCTTGGATGCCACAGTCCGCTCACTCTCCAACTTGCTCTTATTTCGCTCAAATGCCTGTTGTCGGCAGTCTTCCATGTGAGTGCAGTTGTGGTGCTCGGGAAGTCGATGCTGAGGAAAACATGATGAACTAACTGGGACAAGGGAAGAATATACAGACAACTTGCCACACTGCAAAAGGCTGCACGGCAATGTGGGCAGTCGCCAGCGACACGGAGAGCAGAGGAAGTACACCGACCATCCGTGTTCATCTGGAACTGGCAGCGTTTCTTGGGCATTGTCAGGGGCTGAACAGGCAGGGTGAGAAAGAGACAAAGAAAAGAGGCAGTGTTACTAACAGTGATACTAACAGTGAACGCAGGGGCAGGAATCAAGTAGAAATGGTGGTAGAAGCTAGATGCAAGGCGTTGTTATAAAGCGACCAGCGGCGACGCGTAAGCCATGTCTCCCCCACGTGCTCCGATCTCCCGCACAGCATCTACCATTTGCCCGGCCAAAGCCCCTTTGTTTAGCCAACCTCTTTCATATATAACACCGGATAAATTCTAGGGTATCAAAAACAAAAAAATCCGTATGTAAGAAAGATTACCTAGTCCAGTACAATAAGACGAGTTTGGAGTTTCTGATTTTTCGCCCATAGCAAAACACATGAACAACTCAGATCATGAGCATCATTAGGCGAAGATAGAAGGATGGGAAAAATACTCCAGTATCAGTTCCTATTGCCTAATGCATTCCCAGTGTTTTTGATATTGTTGGTAATGACGACAGCCAACACGATGGCCACAATGATGAGCACAATGACGATGATGAAAAAGCAGATCCATCTCTTCTTACGTGCTGAACGTGCAGAATTAACAGCCTTATTGGTGTAGTCCAATCTGAAACAAAAAACCTCAACGTCCAGATAATTTCTGCATGATGAAATCCTCACCCAGTCTCAACATCTTTCTCGACGTTTGCAGCAGTAGCCTCAATAGCATCAATGGCTTCACCTTGCTGTTCTACTAATACACTCATCTAGCACCCTATTTTGAGATCCAATGCAACGACCATGAGTATGCAACCTACATCATTGAACAGCTGCGCAAGCTCTGCCAGAGTTTGTTCGATACGCTTGATCTCCTCATGGCGTTCTTGTACTTCACGATATGCCCGCTGTGATTGGTCGTGTCGCGTCCCCACGAGCTACGAGATACGTTACTCGACGGACTAGTATTTGTCTGTTGTAAACTATCAACTCACTGCTTGGCTGAAAATCTGATCGTTATTAGGATCGTTAACCACAGCACGGAGTTCCTCGGGAGTAGCATCAGGTTTGACAATTTTGTATTGCCGTTCCATCCTTTGCTTGTACCTCGTCCTATACTGCTGTTCGACCTGCTGATAATTTTGGATTGCTTCTACGAATTTCGATTTCACCAAGGCTGTCTGCGGATACTCCTGAGGACCGGATAGTGGTCATCTCTCAGTATTCTACACACCTGCTGCCTGCGTATTTGTGCATCGCGCCCAGAAGCAGGCTGGGCTTCGAGGGCTTTAATCCTTCTTTTGAGTTGATTACTAAGAGCACTGGTCTCCTCAACGAGTTCATCAAGTTGTGAAGCGAAACGCTGCGAAGTCGCATCATCCATGTTGTTTAGCGACCGTGAGTGTAAATCCCCAACGCGAATAACATTCTCGTTAAAGCTCTTGAGCATATCTTGTATCGATGCAATCTATACATGTAAATCAATATCTTGTTACATTCTGGTCAAAAAGAGTTGAAGGGCTATGTTCACCTCTTCATAGAAATTGGACATGTCTCCTGGTGTTGTCGCAGCGGCATACGCTGAGCTGTCCTTCACGTCTGTCATTTCATAGTACGGACCATGTTGAGCATTGGGCCGTCGATTTTGCTGAGCCCCGCCGGGAGCCTGCATCGGGTACGAGCTGCTGCAGAACACGAAATCACTCTACTTGACGACCACTAGAAGTCCAGGGCACTCACTACTCAGCATTCATTCCCTGCTGCTGCGCCTAGCCTACCGTCAGGAATTGTACCTGATGCTCAATGTCTCGCAACGCACCCTCATAGCTGCTAGCCTATCCCTTGCCATGGCACTTGGCTGTACTGTCGGTAGAATTATAAGGTGAAAATGGCGGTAGTTGCAAGAGAAAGGAGCATAGTGCATTGGTTGTCATACTGATGGTTGTTCATGCTTGGCAACAAACTATTACAAATAGCCAGAAGGCAGTGAACGTATCTCTAGTTTCTGACACAACGACTGCGACAGCCTCTGAATGATACAAAAATTTGTGCTGAACCGCAGCTAATGCTTATGGACCAAGTCAACAATCTCGGAATATAGTCATTTCATTTCATCTCATTCAATCGATGATGTCATTTCCAAAAAGTTACGATTACAATGTCATCCTCAGTTGGACAGTACATTTCGCAATAATTGAATTTGACGTTCTACCGTTTTTCTGCTAGTTCCCCCGATAGACTCGCGTCTCTCTACGCTTGCCTCAAAATCGAACACCTCGCGTACATCTTCCGAGAACTTGCTGCTCAGTGACTGATAATCCTCCAAAGTCAGGTCATTCAGCTGACATTTACGAGCCTCAGCCAGAGCAACCGCTCGACCGGAGATATGGTGGGTCTCACGGAATGGAATCTGCGGGTTGGTGATGTCAGAATAATTTAGACTCAGTTTAAAGCATACTGACCCCTTTGCGAACAAGATAGTCAGCTAAATCGGTCGCAAGGACATCCATGGTGAGTGCTTGAAGCATTTTTTCCGGGTGAACCTGAAATGGATCAGAAACCGAGGCGAGTGCTACACAGTGCTTAATTACATTCAGTGTTGCTATGACGCCTTCAGCGATTCTAAGGGATGCAGACATATTATCAACAGCATCGAATAGGGGCTCCTTGTCTTCCTGCAGATCCTTGTTGTAAGTGGAAGGCAAGCCTTTGTAGGTCACAAGAAATCCGGCCATCTGCACTCTGTAAGTTGCATGGTCTAGAAAGTCTAGAAAGAACTCTCGCTTAGCTCACATTGCCGAAAATTCGACCAGATTTTCCTCGTAAGAGTTCTAGAGAATCCGGATTCTTCTTTTGCGGCATGATACTCGACCCAGTACTAAACATCAAAAGATTACGCCTATTTTCTTAGTTCGTTTATGGACCTAGCTCACCTGTAAGCATCACTGAGCGTAACAAATCCAAATTCAGCGGTGGAATAAACTATGAGGTCTTCAGCCATTCGACTGATGTGAATCATTGTCAAACTTGACCATTGAAGGAATTCAATGATGAAGTCACGATCACCGACACCCCAGAGACTGTTCTCCGCAATGCTTCCGAATCCGAGTTCTTGGGCTAGGAACTCACGATCAATCGCAAAGGGATTTCCGGCGAGTGCACCACATCCAAGAGGTAAGACGGAAATTCGGGGTATAAGTTGCTGTAGTCGCTGCAAATCATACCGGAAGGACAAGGCATGGGAAAGCAAAAGATGGGACCAACGGATAGGTTGACCTCGCTGAAGGCAAGGTAAGTTCGATAACCAGGGTCATAAGAGTAGACACACCTGGAGATGCGTGTAACCGGGGAGCAGATAATCCTTCTCTTGATCAGCCCGCTCGACCATCACGCGTATCAGAGCGCGTAATCCTTGTTCAATATCATCTACTTGGTCCAGAAGCCACAATCGTATGTCAGTCGCAACTTGATCATTTCGAGACCGGCCAGTATGCAACTTGCCGCCCAACGGGCCGATTAATTCAGTCAGTCGACGTTCATTGGCAGTGTGGATATCCTCATCATCGTCCTTTACTTGGAACTAGGAATTTACTGAGCCCAATGGAATGTGATCCGGTTTATACTCACAATTCCCTCCTCCCACTCCTTGCCGACGGCTGTTAGGCCATCAATAAGCGTCTCTTTTTCTCCTTCGGTCAAGATGCCTACCCGAGACAAGGCTTTTGCGTAGGCAACTGACCCCTTGATATCTGCACTATGCATACGCCTGTCATACTTCAGGGATTGGTTGAATGCATGCATCCTGCACATTCAAGATCAGCCCCAATCATACCCAGAGTCACAAAACATGTACAGGGGATCGGTCTTGCCAGTAAAGCGACCACCCCATAACTTGACCTGAGTAGTCTGGTCAGGCATTGTAAAGTGTTTTGGAGAGCTGGACAGGCAGTATTTAACCTGGCTGATGACATAAGCTTGATCTACCGCAGAGTTGACTGTCTCCTGTTGGTATTGTATACAGATATGTCCTCGATTCATCCTTTATCCATTTTGATCTGGAGAGTGCTTGCTTGTTGTTCAGTTGCTATCAATGCGTGTGTCTCTTCGGGCAACTTCTTCTCTGTCTCTGATGAAAACTGACCTCGTCAGTTTATGTTCCGGGGGAATCTTCACTTTCCCCTTGATGTCACCATTTTTGGTAGAGAAATGTCATTTAACTCAGCCTCAGCTGACCACGGTAGTTCTTGCGTGGGTTTCCCAACCGTTTTTCCCGTTCTGTAAAATCATCCCTTCTTGTATGTTGCAGTGCCATGATGGGCCAGTATCCTTTGGCGGCTCTCGCTGGAAGACTGATCGATCAATACGGACCCTCCCTCTGCTCGGCTCTTGCAGCAATACTTTATTCCTCGGCTTTCGGTACATTTTCGTATCAGGTTTATGCCGCTGAGTCCAACTCCACCAGTTCATCGGTCGTTACCTATCTGGCCCTCTCCTTCGCTCTAGCAGGATTGGCTACTGTATTTTCGTGTGTATAGTGAAAACTTGACCGGAATTTCTTGCTTATCTTGACCTAGCTATTTCTCTTTTCTCTTTTCTGCAACGCGTTTATTTCCACAGCAACCTGGCATTGCCTCTGGCATCAGCATGGCCCTTTTCGGCTTATCACCCCTTTTCCTCACTTATGTCGCTGTCAATTGGTTTATGGATCATACAACGGGCACTCTTCAAGTTGTTCCATTTACAGCTAGTCTTACCATAGTCGTAGGTATTGTACACATTGTTGGCGCCTTAATGTTCAGGCAAGCTGGACTTGATTCGAAAGACAAGCCTACTATATCTTGTGATCTACCTCCAAGTGAAACGTCACAGCTTCTTCCTCAGACCTCACAGGACGAATTCATCCCAGAACTTCATCTCCAGGCTGACTCCGCTCTGAGTTTCCTGAGACAAGGTCAGGTATGGCTTCTCATTCTTTTTTGCATTTGCATCTTTGGAGCAGTGAGTCCAGTTTCTCTTACATGAAATCCTCTCAATATTTATGTTGACCTGCTTCTACAGTCGGAGATGGTGATTTCTAATATTGGCACCATTGTTGCAGCTCTCCCTGCTACGGTGTCAGGCCAGGCAATTTTCATTAGCTCAATTGATGACACACCACATCAAGTCAAGCTAATTTCAATTGCCAATACATTGACTAGGATTCTTGTTGGCCCTTTGGCAGACTATGTTTCACCTATCGCTTCTTATCTTCCAAACGGGACGATTGTCCATGTGAGAAAGCATCGAATCAGCCGTGTCAGCTTCCTCCTATTCTCAGCCTTACTTTTGGTGTTCACATTCTTTTGGTCATCATTCGGAGTTACCACCCAAGGTGGTATCTGGATTCTGAGGTTCGTTGAGCAACTTGTATTAGATGAAATGAAATATACTTTTATTCCTTAGTATCGGGACTGGGATAGGATATAGTGCCCCCTTTACTGTTATGTGAGTGAACTCTGATTGTTGACTTGAGCAATTCATTGACTTTCTGTTAGCCCAAGCATTGTATCATCCATCTGGGGATTCAAGAACTTGGGCCGCAACTTCGGAATACTGATGTATGCCCCCTTCGTGGGTACCCCGATGTTTTCCTACATCTATGCTTTCGTCTCGCAGTCACATACCACAGCGAAGGGCATTTGTAGAGGCGCTGTCTGTTGGCAATCTACTTTCTATCTCACCAGTGCTACGTCTTTAATTGCTGTCATAATATCCATGATTCTATGGCGGCAATGGAGAGGGAGACTCTGATCGTAATACCAGTAGTTTCCTACTCATATCGTTGTCGTTCTACTGTACTATATCTGTGTATCTCTCATATAACTTTACCCTACAGATATCATCGAGTTTCGATTTTGAAGTGGTACCGCGAGCAGAATTCAATGCATGGAGCGGCTTCTGCTTCGAGAATCCCTGTTCACGGACAGCGTGTTTATATTAATGTTCTGATATTGTTGTGAATTAAGAATATTAATTTAATTGTCAATTTGATTTTCCTTCATATCTGATCATCACTTACTCTCTAAAAGATTTTTGCTTCTCAAGTAGGTCTCCAGTAGGTTTCACCTCATATTAGGGACTGAGGTAGTTTATTTTGAATCTTCTATTTACTGACTGTATCCAGTCGTCATGTAACAGGTGCATAAAATAGTTCTGCACTTTCAGGAGGCTGTTGTTTGATAGGTGCCTTTGCATTTTGGTGCTCGAGAATGTAATACACCTGCATAACTGGAGTTTGCGACATGTCAGATCTCAGAAACGAATACTAGATGTCTTGACCAGTATTTCGAACAACATCACTGTAACGATCGAGCCTCGTGTCCTTCTGTCGTCATTACCAGTGGGTTTAGTTGTGGACAACACGAGGGGGGGGACCAACATATATTGTGTAGTGTAGAACTCATGTCTCCTGACTTCAACCTGGTTAATAGTAGACCTTTTTGCTCCAACACAGAGGCTGAGGTTTCGTAACAATCACTGATTACTGATGCAGGGTTTCCGCTAGCAATCCCTTAAGGAGCTGCTAATGTCGTACTTGAAGCATTTGGAATCTCAGTCGGACGCATATTCAGGGGCGGTTACACATTAAGGAGGACCCTGGCAATACTTGACGACACAGGAGTACACCTACCGTCGTCGCCAGCTTTACTTTTTCTGGATTACCAGCAATTGTCTCGTGGGGTTAATTATACTTGTCAGTCTGATGTTGGGTCAGTGACGAGTGAAGTTGTAATCCCTGGAAGTTGACATTGTATAGGTCTCAAAATGGTCAAGCGTTCTCTTCTCATGGTCATTATGCCTGTGAGTGGGTGGGTACCAAGCTTGGTATCGGAGTATCGGCTTCTGGTAGATGGTCTTCTGTATTTAGTTGTGTTGTCATTTACTGGATGCTTCTGCTGCCAGCTCAAAGCGAAGGTCCTGCTAAATGGTTCCTCTCTCTCAGATGCAACTGAAATATTCTTTCTTTTATATTTCTCTGAAATTTAATTTAGCTCCACACGTTGCATCGGCTATCTCACTTACCTTGACTTCTTCTTGTTTGAAAGCAAGTACGATCATAAAGCACCTAACCCTTTTTTCTCGTTGTTCTACACTGTCGAGTATAGTTGGTGGGTCAAACGCTGTGGCGCCATGAATGGAACATGCTCTCGCCTGACCATGGAAATATCTTGTCATTCATTCACATACCTTATCTCAGATGCCAATCCTTTCTCATGCGGGATCAGTAATTTCACTTCTTTCGTTCCAGTTTCCAGAGCCTAATGATTCGAGTTCATATCCTGTTGAAATGCATCGCACTCGTATCATCGGATCAAGTCATTTTTGAACGTAGAATTCGTTCTCTTTACTCCATTTTCTCCTTAATTCATCAGGTGATATTTAGCCTGGACAACTAGGTGACTTGACATCATTGACATCAGATTGCCCGCCGTGTGAGAGTTTTCTCAAGAACCACCTATGAACTCAAGGTGCCAGTCCTGAAATTTATGCACCTGACACATCCACTACCTGGTTACCCACAATTCTCAGTCTTCAATCATCCAGGGTATCGGGAATACCGTGTTGAACATTTTTTTATCGCCCGGGATGGTTCAGGTAGAGTCGTGCAGAGAGCAACCGGATTCTCCGCTTATTGGGGGCTTTTACCTGCCTTGTTGACAATGGGACAGGTACATGATCTTGCCTTTGCTATATAATGGACGTAGTTCCTGAATTCCTTAGATTTACGGTCGACAATGGTTAAATTTATGTGTTGTCATCATACTTGTTTTGCTCTATCACAAGCTCAGGCAGGTTTCGGTCGGTCAGTATAAACATGGTATGCAGATCATACTCTTGATTAATTTATCCCTCAGAGATTGTCCTCGTGATCCCTCAGCATGGAATTCAACTCGAAACCCACAGAGGATTACCTGGTTGGCCGCCCTTCATTTCAAGGCGCTTCATTCCATTGCCAACTTTACAAGATGTTATCATTAATGAAGGGTTAAGAGGATGGGATGTTCGGTTCTATCTGGCCGTTGTGAAGGAACACCCGATATCTGGCTATACCCTTGATGTGGTTTTCGAGGTGAGTATCCTTGTAGTGTTGTCTCATGCAGAGTACTGGAGTCACTATGATGACAGAACATACTCCCTCGTCTGCCTGTTCTCTTGGAGGTCTATCATGGGGTACAAGAACTCTTGTTGACAGGAAGCATAAATGACTGATGGCCATGAGTGGGTAGCACCTCTCGAACCTATTTTTCCAGTAATTGTCTACTGTAGAATGACATTGAATAACAAATCTACAAGGAACGTTCAATGCTTTCCTTTTTTTGGAAAAAATCAACAATTTATTGCGCGGTGTACGATCACTCTCATTTCTAATTGTGACTAATGTGCAGATGAACAGCACAAGCGCCGGCCGACTTGATCCGGAGATCAATCAACCTTGATTACACACACTCACGTACCATCATATCATGGAATCCCTACAATCTCTCCAAAGGGGCTCCCAGATACCTCAAAACAATGAGGACGAGAACAAGCGTGTTCAGGAGGAGCAAATGCGCCGAGACGCCATGGCGACAGTCCTTGAGACAGCTGCTCGTGAACGTTGTATGTTTCTCTTTCTGTGTTCTCAATGAAGTCTAGATATACTACAGTATCGAGGATCGCACTTGTTAGTCCAGAAAGAGCCAAACAGATAGAAGAAATTCTTCTGAGGATGGCACAATCTGGTCAACTTAGAGGACGTGTTTCAGAGGAGCAACTTATTGGGTTTCTAGATCAAGTATGCTACCCTCAATTTCATATGCAGTTAACGGCAAACCACAATGCAGATGGAAGATTCTAGCTCTAAAATCAGTGCAAAAAAATCCACAATTGTAGTCAGTGATCAATAGCTCGGGTTTGATGAATCTGAACACCTCTTCCAGTTTCAGCGGAGGAAAGGTCTTGACGATGATGACTTTGACATTTAATTCTTTGCTCAACTGCAAGGACCGTGATTACTGTGGCGTAAAGTTGACATTTTCTTTATACACACAAAGCTGAAGAAATGGATTGCATTATGTACTACATGTATCTTCGCCAGTTACGATCCCGGTGCGGGGGGGATTCGGTCATTGAGTGCGCATTACTATAGACATGTGCGAGGTGCGGGTTGAAGACGGGAGTTGACTGGCTGAAATACTGTGCCGGTTGCGGTGGTAAGGGTGATGGAATATGTTCCAGAACTTTAGAGTTGGCTTGTTGGCCTGGGAGAGTAGGTGGTTTGAAATTCTTTCATAGAAACTCATGTGAATGTTGTTCGATGGGAAAAGATTAATTGGGCACATACAAATTGACGCCCTTCTTTATAAAGTTCCTCCAGTTTTTGGTCAAAGACCCCCTGCTCTTCGAATGCTTGGAACGCATTATAAAGTCTCAAGGCTGATCGTGCATCCTCGATTGAGTCATGTGTTTCTTGCTGTATATGTTCTCCTAAGACAAACCACGAGAGAAAGCGCAAAGATAAGCGGCGCTGACGAGTTTTCAAGAAGTATAAGTCAACTGTATCAATGACTTGTTCTGGAGGAACGTAGATGTCTGCAAAGGTGAGCTCCAGACATGACGTAAGTTAATGATGAAACCTCACTGATGATGCGAAAGTCCTTTGAAAGGCCATGTCCTACAAATATACAACCCCGGTCAACCAAAAGCCGCAATTTCTTGTAAGCAATCTTTAACGGTGTGAGTGTCATTCGTGTTATAGCAGGATCCAAATCTCCCGCTGTGCGAATAGGTCATCATAACTCATGTATGTATCAAGCCCGCCACATACGATTGATGCCCGAGAATTCTGTCAAATAGTCCACAATTATCTCACTCGTGTGTATATAATCATCAATGAAGGGGATCCCTTGATGCAGCCCATCCCCTCGCAGAGCAGATACTCGTGCCAGGCTAAGTCTTGCAGGTCGGATGACTCTGGTGGTCCCGTCAGAACGGAACTCCGATTCTTCCTGAGATGAGCATGAGTGAAGGGTGGGCAAAGCACTTAAGATATACATGCCTGTTGCATCTTCACAAATTCTGCATCGATAGCAACTACAGTTCCAGGCGTCGGCAATTCCTCTGGTCGGAGAGGCTCATGCTTTATGAGTGTTTCGTCTCTGTGTCTGCTGCATTTTAAGGAAGATAAAGAGTGATTAGAGGAGAAACAAACAGTGCAATTGAAGTATCCTGATAAAGGATTGAAGGGTCGAGATTGGCAGGAACTTCGCTAAAGTCAATAGTAGACTGCAAATTAGATCTTTCGAGATAGACGATAGCGGGGACCTTACGAAGAAACATTTACAAGAGTCAGTTTTTTGTCCCAACAGATAAGCCGCCACCCACCTTCCAACGGTCCGGAAAGCTCAAAGCTTCGTCTTCAGAGATATTATGTACGGCAAAATCATTGAAGAGAAACCACGGGCTTGTCTGGTCTGCCCTTCTTTCAGCCTCGGGAACTAGAACCAGCATGAGTGATCGATATCTCAGGTTAATAACTTTGAATACCCTTTACAATGGCTACCAGATGCGAGGATTTGCTCTTAGCTTTTACTTGAACGACAATTGCCTGGAACACAAATTTGGTCAAAAGAAAGGGATCTTCCTGGATGAAGGCACATACCCGGAGAATGTAAGATGCTAATTCAGGATCGTCTGCACTTTCAACCTGACCATGAAGGTCGACTTGTGGCTGAAGAAATGTTTTACTCCTGTTGTCTTGCCAGAACTCCCATGTCTCATCATTGTAGACATTGGCATTGATAACTAATATGGGTGGCAAATCCCGTGAAAATATATAACGTTTGGAGGTGAAAGTAGTGAGGAGTTTACATGCAGGACAGGTGGCCTTATGCGAAATGTTCCGAAGAATGGAATTCCTGAGTACTGAAGCAAATTCAGGAACAGCTCGTTGATCGTTGATCATCTTCCAAGCTTGTGAGCTAACGAATGATAATGAGTGGCTGACAAGCACCTTGCGAGGGTACATCAAGTCGATGATGTGAGTGATACCTTCTTTCTCCCGCGTGTGTTTGCAACTCGTGCAGGTGACAACATTCTTTCCATCCAGGCCCATCAACTGAGTGATAGGAGGAAATGCGAAGGTATCTTCAGATGCATACAGCAGGAATCGCTTAACGATGACGGGATTTGACGGCGATGAATTACCCTCAGTGCATAGGTGATCAATGAGGAAACGATTGAAGACTTGTATTTTGTGAGCATAGTCTCCGTCGGTGGATTCCCTGCCGTAGTCAATGAGTTCAATGGCATTGACCGCTTGGAGAACCTCAGCTGAGATTTGTACAAAAGTAGAGAGACGCACTCTGTGCCAGAACCCCAACAACTTTGCAGAAGTTGCTCGTCTGACAATTCGTTCCACGGGCATCTTCTAGCATCCGTACAACAAACCCGAGTTCGCAAAAGAGACAATTCTCTCTCAGACAATTGGTGGTGATATGTGATTTGGCGAGTCGCCGGATAGGTAATAGGTAGTGCATTCCTTGTACAACCGGATTTGTATAGGAATTGAGGATGTGAGTTTCCAGGCCGCTATATGATGTCTTGTTGTAAAAGCTAGACATTCGTGAATTTTTTCTCCCTCATCAAATAATCTAGTACAAACCCAAAGTCGAAATCTTCAACTCCAAATTTCGAGTATTCAATCTCAACTTTACGGTACATCATGGGTAAATCTTCAGCGACGTTGTGGAAAGGATTATCCAGACTCTAGAACTCTTTCTGTGAGACTCCTATTGGTAGAAAGCACCCAACTCACATCATTCTGTCGTGTTTGTCCGCTTCTGAAACGACCGTTTGACTTTCGAGCAACAGTCATCGCGATGTTCCGGCGACCTTTTAATTCCTTCGGCATTGCAGCATAGGCCACATTGTCATTGGTCTTCATGGTGTCAAGAATTTGAGATGGGATGATCGGTGGAGGTGGATAAGTAGGGCTCAATGAAGTAAGGAGGGGGTTCCGAGCCGAAAACAGCTGGGAATCAAAGTATGGGCACCCGATCAAGTTCAGAGGACTGATGTTGCATGAGCACTGTCAAGGGAATGGAACAATAAACCCACGTTAAATTGGTCCACTCAATTTCTGGAGGTGCCAATGGACCGTCAATCCATGTTATAGATTGACCGTCAAAGCCATTAAAAGGCATATCTTCTTCTGCTTGCGACAGGAGATGGATCGCACCATCTGCGTCCCCCAGGGCCATATATGTTCCAGTTGGTGATATCGACATTGATGTAACATAGGAGGTAACATTCAACTGATGGAACTCATTGGGAGAGCTGAGGTTGGATGTGTCCATGATATGAATGAGACCTTGATTTGACACCACTGCTATGCTGGAGGACCGTTTCGGAAGAACGTGAATAAAAGCAGGATTGAAAGAAAACGGTATTGGGGGTAGAGCACGCATAGTCCGGACATCGTAAACCTTGACTAAAGGATCAGGAAAAGGTCGGGATTGCCTGCAGAGGAAATCAAAGACTGAAAAAATATGTTATAGAATGAATGGTTACCTTTCTGAGTGTCCGATAGTAAATATCAGGTTCCCTGACGTCTGAAGGCCCTGGATTGAACACTGATGGGCTTTCACTACGTCGTGCTCTGTGCCCCCACGAGCCATACCAGTCCTTGGATCGTGAAGATAAAGATATCCGTCCACCGTTCCGGATATGAGAGCCGAGGACGAAAACTGAAGGTGAGTTATGGCGGATGACGTTGGCACTTTGCGCACGACATTTCCCGTCATGGAGTTTAGAAAAATCAATTCTAAATCTGAAGTTGATAACACAAGTGAGTGAGAAGAATTAAGGGTGTCCGAGAAGGTAGTAATCGCTGTTGGAGACCTAACACACTGAACGTGTACTCCTTACAAGAAAAGCCTGTACATACCGATAGAACCATTTATTCATACCCCCTTTCGCCCACGATCCCAAGCCGTCGCTGGCTAAACCGAGAGCTCGTACATAGTTGTCTCCGGCAGAAAGTTTTTTCACTGCAAGATTGCCACCCACAGGAAAAAAGACCCCGCGGTAGCCGCGAGAACTATAAATCGCTGTTACAACTCCGTTGTTGGCGCCTGCCCATAAGACGTCTGAAACTGGATCGAAAGAGAGGGCTGTGATCGATGTGGGTATTGTATGTCCAGTTGAAACCAAGTTTATAGGATGATATGAAGTGGGCATATTTCCCAGTAATTGCCGCCTTTAAGAGCTATGGTCAATTACATAACTACTGTCATCTGTGCCAAAGGCACAGGCTTCAACTTCTACTAATCTGAATATAGTGTCAGTTATACTTATATCTGAATCATATTGTCATTCAAGTCTTAATATCACTCAATCTTGAGTCCATTGCAACATACAAACTGCGAATTTCCTATACACCAAACCTCTAATAAGGCATACCACCATTAAGGCATACTCTCTAATAAGGCATACATTTTCCAGTTGCCAGGTTGATTTGCAGGGCATATCCAATAAGGGATAGGGTATACAGTTTTTACATGGCATAAGGCATACTTTTATTGAGATGTCAGTCACCTGAGTTGTCATTTTCCTATTAGTTTTTTTTTTTTTTTAAAAAATCATCAATTATAAAGTCAACTACTCTAAATACAAATGAGCAGTAGACAATCAGGGACACGGTGGCAGACCCTACGGCATGTGTTGTAAGCATGCCTCCCAAGTACCAACTAAGTAGCCTGGGTAGAGAAAAACAAGAAAGCTACACTAAATGACAGACTCTTTACCTCCAACAATTTGC
>Ga0153987_1000278_pt1 | contig 17759 bp, 23 predicted proteins | sample TSNC071MetaG_FD_102279 | JGI IMG/M metagenome (GOLD analysis project Ga0153987, IMG submission 102279) | Attine ant fungus gardens microbial communities from North Carolina, USA - TSNC071 MetaG | ecosystem: Host-associated > Fungi > Mycelium > Unclassified | place: USA: North Carolina, William B...
TCATTTTCCAAATATGGTTTGAATGAATCATCTACATTTGTCGCCAGTCCAAAAACAATGTGGTAATCAAAGAAGATTGACGCATGACGTGGTATGGCGTTTTGTTAGGTGGTGGTGTTAGAGCGTATTCATGTAGGATGTTGATCGTGTAGCGGACGTCGTTCAAAAAGAGGTGCCAGTACAAGGTATTGGAATAGACAGCGGGGGATTTCTTCGTTATGATGTCCAGAAAAATCAAGGAAGCGCGTGGAACTGGAAATATGGCATGATTACGATTACCGCTTCTTTGCACCAAGGAATTCCTGCTGCAGTTGCGCAAGAAAGGCACTAGCGGCATCGGGAGCAGATTGAGGTTTCTTCACAATAGGAGCAGGCTTTGGAGCAGCGATGGATTCAAGAACTGCAAAGGGATCAGCCTCAGACAGCGACGTCGTCTGTGTTTCAACAGCCTGAACGGGGGCTATATTCCCTGAAGGAGATACTTTGCGCTTCTTTCTCTTCTCCTCGAGTAGTCTCCTCCTCTCTTCAATTTCCCGTTTCCTTTTCTCCATGGCTCTACTCTTCGTTGGGCCTTCTCGCATCCCTTCCAACTCGCCAGGCAATATGTCAACTGCTCGCAGATCTTTTCTGGTCTTCTCAGTCTCCTCTCGTACATTTTTCAATTCCTCCATTTGTTTCTTTCGCGTCTCCTCGTCTGCAGAGAACTGGTAGAATCCAGCCCCCTTTGCCCTGACCTCTTTCGAGGCATCATAGTGAACATTGAGTGGATTGGTGTCCTCAGCGTATTCCTTGGAGATCTCTGCAATACGTTCTTCTGATGGTATGTAGATTGGAAAATGATTGACAGGGTTGTATATCACAATGTCCTCGTCCTCGTCTTCATTCTGAGCGTCATCCCGAGGACGTAACTCGCGGGGTACTTCAGATCGTCGAGCGGTCCTTACGCGGCCAAATTCATCCTCATACTCAATGACAGGATCGTCATCATCTTCTGGTCGTTTTGGTACGGACAGGGACTCATCCACATCATCACTGTCTGATTCAAATGCATCGACAGGTTTGCTGTCGAACTGGAGCGTAGATTTGAAAGTGGTACAATTAAACAAAAAAAAAACAGCGCACATCTACAAGTAGAGCTTCATATTGCTTCTCACTCAGACCACCTGACTTTCCTCGTCGGAGCTTGTCGTAAATTTTTGCCTTGCGTTCCAACACAGCACGAGCCGAGTCAAGAGTTGGCTTGCTGATCTCTTCTAGCTGGATATCTTTTGAAGCACGCCCATCAACTCCTTTGTTCTGACGAGCCCATATAGTCGGCTTCTAGAAATTTTCTAGTAAGAAACATAGCAGATGCAAGAATGGCTCACCTTATCTGGCCGTTTGACTCCACCAACGATCTGTGTACTTTGACCTGAGGCTTTATTCTTGGAGAACTCTGCTTTCTGTTTGGAGAGCTCAGCTTTGAGGTCAAAGAATGAGCTTGTGCTGACTCCTTTCGCCTTGGGCTTTGACGAATGGGACATTGGAGACAACTTGTCACGCTATTTTTGATGTGACCAATGCCGCATCAAATAGGTAAACTTGATAATTACAGCTTAATCAAGACTCATTGTCTTGTACTCTACGATTCAGGAATACATGCAACCGATACTCAGGGGCGCCCAAAATTCGATGACTATAAAGTCTAGTATGAGGCTCAAATTTCATGTCCTAGGACACGTATTGCCTGGACACTCGAGATGCTGATTCTCTGAATTCCACCGAAAAAAACGGATCAAAACCCGCAAAAATTCTTCTAGTAGATAGTGTACGCGCTGTATGGTATTTCAACTCAGTGGGACCTCAATGTGAAAGCATGGCCTTACAGTGGTGCACGAACGTCATCCTTCCTCAAATTTCAACCTGTCGACCACGTTTTTGTGGTATCGATGAGCTGACCATAAACGTGATTCACCTATCCGAATCAATCACACTTCCAGCAAATGCCGGTCATAAGCAGAATGATAATTTGATGATCTCGGGAGATCCTGAATTGAGAGTAAGTTTAGATAGGAGTCTCGATACGAGTTGATCCTGGCTCTGATATACAGAAGTGGTAACAAGTCCACAGAATAACAGACTAGTCTATGACGTAACATCAGTCTGACGTTCCTTCCTCAAGATAAAGAAACTCTTCAAACTCGCGCCTCCAACAACGATTTTTCAACGTCCAGGTTCGAACAACTCGATTTGACTGCAGTTTGGCCTTCAACCTACGATACTCGTACATACCTGGACCTGTTGTTGAAATACTTGCTATAAATTTCAGCAGATTCTAGACTTACGTGGCGTCTATCTGGGTCAACTGTGGCAGTGCCAACATAATCTTTCGTCGATAACTTGCCATGTCTGATGTCTGACATGGATTGGCTTCAAGATAAAGCGTCCTCAAAGTCTGGATGTGACGCAATTGTGCATCCAGCGAGTGCAGATCTGATATCTTATTACTATTCATCTAGCCAAATAACATCAACCTGATGCAATGAATCCATGAATTGATTGAGCCGCACCCAAAGTTCTTCTAGATTGATCAGGTGTGAAATGTTCTCAATCGCAGGGATGAAATTATTGCTGACATCCAAAGTCGTCAATTCAGTCTGAGAGTAAACATCGAATGAGACTTGGCATGGAATCTTGCAGACTCAGCGACAGGACTTGTGCTCACGTTGTGCTCCAGCCCTTCTAAACACTCAAGACCATTGTGGCTGAGATAAAGCTGATCGAGTTCCGTCAATGTGTCCAGATCTTCGAGTTTAGTTATGCGATTGGACTGCAACGAGAGTATTGTCAGTTTGCGCAGGTTTTTGAGCCCTTCAAGCTTTGTAATCTTGTTCTTCCCAAGGTAAAGCTCTTCCAAGTTTACCAAGGCATCGAGTCCTTCAATTTTCTGCCAAAAGTATAAAACAACGTTGATAACATGAATGGCTGTCACGTACCCGGATCCTATTACCGCCGAGTTCTAGGCTTCTTAGTGCAACCGAATGATTCAAACCAGTGATTTTGGAAATCTTGTTCTGGACAAAGTAAATTGTGTCCAGTACATGCAGATGCTCCAGTTGATCGGGTACAGCTCGCAACAAGTTGAACGACAGATCCAACACACTAGCACAAGGTAAAATTAAATCCTATCAGCGTATTTGAGTACTACGATGCATGACGTACGTGAGCTTCTGTAACTTTTCCAGTGCGCCATCAACATGCTGGATTTGATTGTCGTATAGATCCAACTCCTCGAGGAGGGTTAGCTGATGTAATATCTCAGGATCTAAATGAGAAACAAAATTTTGTCGAAGGCAAAGCTTCTTGAGATGGCCAGCAAAACGTGGAAGATGTAAGTTGTCAAGAGATCCAATTCGACAATGTACCAACTCAAGTTCCTATGTCATGATCGAATCAGGAAAGGAGACGCAAACCGTCAGCATAAATAGTCACTCAGTTGTAAAAACCCATACCGGTGTATCATCTGGGAATTCTGAAAGAAAATTACCATCGTCTACTTCTACATCATCTCCTCCCTGACCATCTGCGTCTTCTTCTTCTGAATCGACTCTGAGTGTATCATCCTCCTGAGATTCAGGAGGAATACGAGCTGTAAACCCCGATTTAAGGTTACCGTTATCGTTATCTTTTCTGCGAATGCTACATTGGCTTTGGCAGAACAAGGTGAGTTGATCAAGAGCTTGCCAGCTTACCTATCTGGATTGTTTCCTTCTCCTCGGTGTCGTTTCAATATAGCTTCCTCTGCTGTCGTAGACGTCGTTTCGATCTCAACGGCAGAATCACCCAAATCCGAACCAGTGGATACATCCGCTTCCACTCGTACATTCCTTACCTCTTTCAACGACATTGTTTGACAGGAGGTTCCCGGTAGAATAGAAGCACTGGAGTAATAAAGCTTTGGATTACGATATCCTCAAGAAACTCTCTGACAAGGACACAACGCCCTCACATATACACATACACAACACAAATACCGTCAAGCGTCCCAGGCGGAAAGTGTTGTAAATCACAGATTAGGTAAGGATATATATATTTAATTTTGAATTTCAATGACATCACCTCTCAAAAATTCTCAGCAGTCACAAGCAAAAAACACAAGACAAGAAGTCCAAGATAGTTCGAAGCTTTCAATCAAAACACGTTGAACGCTACAACGCACTGCGTCATTGCACATCTAATCTCAGATATCAAAGGCTCATTCTGGAGCAGATACATCATTAAGAACTTGACATCTCTCGATAGGTAACATGCCTTGAGTCTACCACGAGGTTTTCCTATCTAGAATGTTTCTTCTTCCTGGAAAAAAGGGAAGAGAGAGAAAGAAAGAGCCGAACGATCTTAACTTGGTAATTCCAAACACCGAAATGCCTCGGAGCTTACACATTGTCACTACTTGAGAAAGAAAGAAAGAAAACCTTACCGTTGTCAAGCCACAACGCGCTACACACGTTTGATACGACTCAATCGATGGCAAAATTCAAGTTTTCGAACGTTCAATTATTGACTAGCAATCAGTTCATTTCGCCTAACAAGAATCACGACGTAGATCGATGAGGAGTTGACTATTTTACGTGTACCGTTCAAAAGAAAATCAATTATGACATGACCATGAAACGTTGTGCGGGCAGTCAATGTAGGAATCGAACTATAAAACATTCTATACTTACTATTTAATAAACAGTATTACCATAATTTTGTTACCAGCATAAATCAACAACCGCGAGAAAGAAACCCCTTGAATAAACGAAAATACAAAAACACCCCAACAAAAAACTAATGACACCAAAGAAAACATATCTACGATGATGTAAGAGTATTGAGACAGATGGACTGAGCTGACACAAGTTATATGAAATGGAACCAAGGAAAACCAAGTTGTTGAAATTCGAAAGGAAGGGGGGAAGGACAGCGCGGCGTGAATGTGTAGTAGTCGATGACATGTGTGTGATTTACAAGGCACAGAAAATGCGAGTGTTCAGACGGTCCTGTCCGCTAGTGGGCGTATGTGATACAATAAGGGTTGATGACGGAGAAACCCTGCCACATGTAAGTAACAAGTACAATGAGGTCACTTTTGCGAGTCCAAATCATGACGAGAGCCGAAGATTCCACGGAACTGTCAAAAAGTGGAAAAGAATAAAACAGAATAAATAAATCATTCTTTGTGATATAGAGACCCACGTATGACCCACAAGGAGAAAAAAGAACACGAAAACCACAGCCCAGAGGAAATAAAAAAGGAAGCGCTCGCGAAGAAAACAAGCTCAGTAAGACTACAGATCCAGTTCAACTCGCAACAGCCAGTTCAACGGGCTTTAAATGAAGGAAGGTGGTAACAAGGGACCGGAGGCGAAGGGTAGTGATGGAGGTCAGCCGAATGCTCATCGAAACATTCGTGCCAGAAGACGTCAATCATGCAAAACGAAACCTAAAAGTCGGGAGGAAATATACATTAATCAATGGATGGCAGGATTGTCATTTTCGTGTGCATGCGGGATGAATGTCCAAGATCTGAAAGGCCAGCCACTATTGAGCCTATGTCATAGCCGAGATCAGGAAGAAACGAGACCAAGAAAGCGGAGCATCCCTGGAACCCTTCATATCAACGCACCAAATAAGAAATGAACATACATCGCTTATCAACATCACGCAACCACGAAAGAAAGCAGCTTCACTGCCCACCACCAAAAGCCGTCCTCACATTAGCAGCGTGCTGATGATCATGATGATATTGGTGACTTCTCCCAATATCAGATGCAATCGGACTTTCCGCACTCAGCGGTGTCAAAGGCTCCCTATTCACACTCGAGAGCAAGGTTCCATGCTGCTGCAATACTCCACTAGCATTCACTGGAGAGTCCAATTCTTGCGACGTTCCATACTCCAATTTCATTCCCATTAAGGAACCATACTGAAGTTGGCCGGACCCAGATTGAACCAACCGGTCCATGTGTGCCAACGGCGGGAGCTGCATCCCACTCCCTGTTTCATTTCCACTGACATTCTCTTCAACAGTGTTACTGGAAGTTTCAGCAGTCGCTGAATGTGGGGGTGCAGAACTGAGTGGCGTTAACAATCCTGCTCCAACACCAGGCCCAGCAGCACCAGGACCAGTAACAATATTACCGGCTTGTGACAATGGTGACGGTCGTGCGGTGTATCCTGAATAAACATGATGAGCAGTGGACAGGTATCCTGGAAGCGAAGAGTGGGTTCCAGAGGGTGAATGCGGATTTGAGTGCGAAGACGGTGAATTCGGATGAGAACGAGGATGTGAATGAGGCTGAGGCTGAGGTTGAGGCTGAGGATGAGTGTTTAACGGCGGAATCACTCTGTCAGGCTGTGCGCCCGGCGTCGAAAAATTGTAGTGCACAAACCTCAAACCCCGTGCATCAAAACTATTCTCGGACTGCAAGCCCGATGCAGAAGACGTAGATGTCGCAAATTGAGGTTGAGAAGGCCGATTGCAAAAAGACGGAACAGATAACGAAGGTGGCGAAGAAGAAGCTGGAGAAGCAACGGGAGGATGTAATCCCAATGATTCAGAAGTTGTCGAAGGCATCGAAGTCGAAGCTCCAGTGATAGCAGTCGCACCAGTGGTGCCAATGGTCGGCGAAGGTGATGGAGTCAACGCCTTTCCATTCCCATTGGTATCACTCTCGCCCGCACGAGCATCAGAGGCCAAGGTAGCATAATGCGCGTGTCCATGCCCATCACTGGCTGAGTTCTCGGTTGCCTCCCAAGAGCCGGCAGAGACTAAACCACCTTTCCTCAACAGTGCACTAGCATGGCCAGGCGATCCACTCGCAGCAGCTATAGTTGCCAGTGGCGGAGTAACGCCTCCTCCACGAGCACTTCCAACACTGTCACGCTTTCGATGCCTTTTGGCGTCAATCCCGTTGGAACTACGCGTACCTCCGACAACATGGTGGTGTTGATGCGAAAGATTGGGTGCTTGATAGTAGGAATTAGAATCATTTGGTAATGAGTCAAATTTTGAGCTGCCGCTAGGAGCAGGATCAGGGGTGGAAGTGCTAGTACCTTGGTCGGAAGATTTCTTTTTGCGAGCATGGCCTGATGAAGCTCCACCATCCTTTTTTGCCCTTGATCGAGCATATCGAAGTCCACAACTGAGAAATAGTCAGCCAAAAAATTCTGGATCATGAGAATTATGTATGAAGGGTGACAGGCAAGGAAAGATGGAATTCAGGAATGAACTCACGCATTGCAAAGTTCTTTTTTCCCAGATGGACCCTTCCTCCATTCCGGACTAGAAGTCGCACCACAGCTTGAACACCCTGATAAGCCCACTGGACGGTTCCCAGATCCTCTGCCTCCAGAGTTTGAAGCAGTAGTCAAGATACCAGCAATGCCACCCGGTTGATATTTTAGATCGCCGACAGCGGCGGCACCAGCACCTCCTCTCGTTGATAGAGGACTTGAACGACGTTTGGATAGCGGAGCGACATCGATAGTCGGGGGAGGGGCACTAGGATCCACAGTAGTCAATAATGATGAAGGAGTCGATGATATGCTGCTGCCAACGAGCGGAGTACGACCTGTACCCGTGGAATAAGCACTATAAGCGGGCGATGAGGCTCTATAGTAATCATATGTATGCCAGGATGGGGAGGATGGAGGTGGCCCGACTGCTGGGCTGGTAGAGTAGGAAGTAGAACGCGGATGGGTGATCGAGGATGAAGATGGTGGCACAGGGGTGGACGAATGGGCTAGAGGATGGCTGGTGCTTGAATTAGCCCACTGGGATTGAGCAGAAAAGGGCTGAGGCTGAGGCTGAGGATAGTTTTGGTGGGACCAATATGGAGAGTATGAAGTGGTCGGGGGTGGGAGAAGGGACTGATGAGTGAGATAACCCTGAGAGTAGAGAGGAGGGTAGGAGGAAGCCGGAGAATCGTAGGAGGTGCCAGGAGGTGGATAGTTCGGACCATTGGGAGAATTATAGGAAATGGGATTGTGCATTGTGGGAGGGTTGGGTGTAGAGGAGCTGCGGGGGGATGGGTCTAACTTGTGGCAGGCAAACATGACAGAGCCTAGGATGTGTACAAGGGATGTGAGAACACTTTAAGACAGAGAAGGAAAAGAAAGAAGGTTACCATGCGGTATAAAGATGCTCTCGACCTCACCAAGTGTGGGGGACATGAGTTGCGTGGCCCTGTACCTGCGTGTGCAGCTCGTTTTGGCCTTGTTATCTTTGTGTGGACCTGAGTCCATCTCCGCATTCTCCACGAGTCTGACCAATTGCCTGCCGATGAGGCCGTCTCCTTGATCCGGGGGCCAGGAGAGGAGGAGCTGACGTTGGGAAAGATTTGCGAGAATCTGAAAGACACGGAGAGGAGGGCCAGATGATGAAGGCGAATGAGGGACACACACGAGGAGACGACGAAAGAGGAGTTGGATCTGTTCCAAAGGCATGAAGGGCGTGCCGCACCAATTCGACCAACGAGATCTGTGAGACTCGTCATTGTCGATCCGGGGATTGATATCAACAGATGCGTGGATGAAGCAGAGAACAAGACCCTCTGCAGCCCAGTTGATGACGATATTAACAGCCAGATAGTCATCGTCACCGACGATTTTCTGTGCATCTGGCCAAGAAGGGGAAAGGCCGGAGTAACCAAGATTGCGGCGCACTTTGGAGAGACGCAGAAAACGGGCACTGTAAAAAAGTCAATGGGGCGAAAAGAGAACAGAAAGGAACAACGAACCTAGTTACTGAACCATGGAGAGTGCGGGAGTGGAGCACGCCACTAAGGTCGGATTCTGCAGAGGACTGTTCATCTGGATGAATAAAAGAGAGGAGAGATTTTCCGATGAGGAGGTCGGCCTGGGGTCCGAGGTGGGAGGCGAGGACGGGATCGAGATAGATGAACTGGAGGTCGGCAGAGAGCAGGGCCCAATCTGGGGGGGAGTGAGCTTTGAAACAATAAAAAGGAAAACATACAGCAGCGGGCCTGGTAGTGGTACGGGTCCATTGTTGCCGAATGGTCCGTTGTCGCCGAGTGGTCCATTGTCGCCGGGTGGTCCATTGTCGTCGAGTGGTCCATTGTCGCCGAGTGGTCCATTGTCGCCGGATGGTACGAGTTCATTATCGCCGGACCTCTCTCCACCAGCGCAGTTCTCTGAAACCTGCCTCTCCACTCAGGGGCCCCTGTTTGCGCACGCTTGACCCAATGTTTTCAGAAAACATATGGGTGGCTGCTGCCGACGGTGACCTCCCGTCCGTCGTCCTCCTCGTCGACGGCCATGGACGCAGTCCTAACCTGCCCGACGAGCACACATACACACCCATGTAGGTTTTGCCGCTCGTGGCTTCCTACCACTCATCCTCTCTTTCAGGCACGCTGCTGCATCCTACGGCCACATTGACATCCTGCAGTTTCTCATTTCTAGGGGTATGTTTGTCAGCCCTACTCTTCTTGTCATCAACCGATCTCATGCCCCAGGCGGCGACGTCAACGTTGTGGACGGCGACGGCGACACTCCACTCTATACCGTCGAAGATATCAGGACTGCCCAGTTTCTCGTTGCACAGGGTGCCGTCGTGGACCGCACGAACAACGAGGGCATCTCAGTAGGTCCAAATATGTGCTATTGTCCACAGGATAATATTAGTCTACAACTAGCCCGTCGAGCACCTGCGTCCTGAATTCCCACGTGTGGCAGCGTATCTCGCGTCCCTACCGCATGGACTCACAGACCCTGCTCTACACCCCAGTGTCGCAGCACGCACAGGACATAGTGTCTGGTGCCCTCACTGACGTCTCATCGCCCAGATATCGACCCTAGTCAGCTCCGACGAGGACGGGCTGCAGCGCACCGTGGCTGGGAGCGTGCCGGAGATTCCTCCTCAGGGCCAGGCACTCTCGACAGATGCAGAGCCAGAGACAGAGTTAACACTGGACAAGCGCCCCCGGCTGTTGTAGATTCATATTTTGGATTTAGACTTTTGAGAGTGTTTTATAGTTTTCTGACTATTTCTGATCTATTTCTGATCATGATCGACCTTTTGATCGAATCACACGATCTTCTTCGCTATGCCCCTGTCCGACCACGCCCCTGCTGCTGGCCTCGCTGTTTTTCTTCCTTCCAGCCACGACCACCATGCCACAATCCAGCATCGTCTCCAGGACGCCACCAGCAAGGGCTACGAGTCTGTCTGTCTTCCTCTCACAACTGAAAACTGGAAGCTGCGCTGGGAGGGTATGTGCCTCCTCCCCGCTGAGGGTGGCGGCGACGATGCAAGAAACGCTTGCGCACGCGCTGCAGAGCTTTGGCACCAGCATCCCTGCTTTCTTCCCGACGAAGTGACCCTCAGGCACTTCGATCAATCCCTGGGAATTATCGCCATGATTTCAGAATGGCTTCAGCTCGATGCAGACGACGACGGCATCAGACACGACGCCGAAATCGCAAGTCATCTGCTTCCTTTTCTCATTCCATCTTACATGTCCCCAGGCTCTGAAACAAGAACTTGCCTACGCCTCCTACCTCAGCATCCACACAGCCATTCTCCCAGCTCCACGAAACAGATCCCACGTCGCATCCTACGCCCGTATCATCAACAGCTGCCTTAAAAATACCCCCTATATCTCTCTTTCCGTCCGGCTGCCCATCTACAATCCAACTGTCCTTCATGCTCACACTGAGGTTGTTCTAGGGACATCACGCTTTGATATATCATCTACTTCATTCAATGACAGCGAGATATCATCCGATGAAAGCGAGATGAACGCAACTTGGGAGATGTGGGATCTAATCAGGTCCATTTGCGATTACAACATTCGATTGACGCTGAGTACGCTTCCAACTTCTTCGTCTTCATCATACCTGATTCTATCTTCGTCGCAGCACTCGATTTGACTCCACCACTCCCTTCTAAACTCGGTGTGTTGAATAAGTGGGCTGCAGAATCAGTCCGCTATATATTTCTTCCGGCATCTACCTTTATCGCAAACACCAAAGGATACCCTGTGTTGCCCAAGCCCACTCAGTCTTTCATAAGAGATTGCATGATCGTAAGCCGCTAATCACGGTCCCTTCGAATGTGATTTATGATTATATAGCACTGTCCGACTGTGATTTTTGCGGACACCACTCTGAACAAACACGCTCGCGGAGGTGATGCTGCATATTCCCAATATATCAAATTTTTAGAAAAAACCAGTTCTGCTGTTCGAAATGCACAAACAACGGGGACCGTAGAACATTTCGCCCAGGGGTATCAAGATTATTTGCAGGCCCCGTTGCAGGTCTGTCCTGATGCATCGACGCGAGTTCATATTTGACAGCTATAACAGCCTTTGATGGACAACTTACAGAACATGACGTATCAGACTTTTGAGCAGGATCCCGTCAAGTATGAAAGGTACGAGGAGGTAAGCATATCAAGTCTTTGTAGGGCTCTGGTATTTCTCATGCTGCATACGTACAGGCGATTTTTAGAGCTCTCGTAGATCGGCCTGCAGCGGAACGAATGTACAAGAGCCCTCACTTTCCTCTCTTATCACCAGCTAATTCCGTTCAGCATCTGCTGTGTAGCAGGAGCCGGTCGTGGTCCGCTCGTTGCGAGATGTTTGAATGCAGTTGGACGAGCTCAAAGGGATGTCTTTGTATACGCCATTGAAAAGAACCCAAATGCATACGTTACGTGAGTTGCATTTTACAGTCCATATATACATGACTAGACTAGCCTATGACAGGTTACAGCAAAGGAAAGAACATGAATGGAGGGAAAGCAATGTTCAACTCCTCTTTGGTGATATGAGGAATCTGGATGTACCAGAACCGGTGGATATACTTATCAGTGAATTATTAGGTTCATTTGGGGATAATGAGCTTAGTCCAGAATGCTTAGACGGGGTACAGAAATGTTTGAAACGTACGTCCTACACCTCACTTCACGACCATGTACCAAGGTATTAACACAACGTCCAGCGACTGGCATATCAATACCTTCATCCTATACATCCCATCTTGCCCCTCTATCCTCATCAAAGCTCTACAATGAAGCACGTGCGCTGAGAAATGCAGATGATTCGTTGGAAACGCCCTATGTTGTGATGTTCCAAGCTGTCAATATTCTAAGTGAGGATAAGTCGCAATGTGGGTCAAAAATTCAGGAATGCTGGGGGTTTGAACATCCTAGGAGGGATCATGGGAATGAGGGTGGAGATGGTGGTGGTGGTATGGTAGCGGTAGATGCGAGTAGATCACCATCAACGAATCATCACAATGTGAGAAGTGCAAGATTGAGGTTTTGGATCCCAGATGCAGGGGTTTTACAGTGAGTGGTTATGACATTGAAGTACGATTCATCTTGACACGTCGCTTCATTGGGTAGCGGGCTGGCCGGGTATTTTGAGGCCGTGAGTCAGTTGTTTGTTCGCTTGGTCAGTTCATGTGTCCATAACATCCAATAGATTTTGTACGGGAGTATCGGATTGAGTATACACCCACATCGAAAAGACCAGATATCAAAAAACATGTTAAGTTGGTTTCCATTATTCTTCCCGTTCAAAGTACGCCTCTTGCTACATACAATCACACATGACCCAAGCAATTCTCGTTCAATAGGAACCACTCTACCTACCGAGCAATTCGGAACTACAGGTCTCAATATGGCGGTTAACAAACGATCGTCAAGTATGGTATGAATGGCACGCAGAATCGTTCTTAAGGATTCCTATCATGCCTCCTGGTGTTAGATCAGATACTGAAACACCAGCATCTGCCGTGGTGTCAGCACTACAGGGGCGGACAATGTCCCCTTTGAGTGCATCAGGTGCATTGGCGGACGATGAGTCATTTTTTATGGGTAAGAGTACAAATACTGGAAGCGTCGGAGAAAGCGTTCCTTCTTATAAAAATGTACCAATGCTTCGTGCTGGGTTTGGAGTCGTCAAAATTGGACATACGAGTTTGCATAATCCTGGAGGGAGAAGTAGCTGGATCGGGTTGTGAGGAGGAGATAGGATGAGATTTGTTCCGCGAGGTTTTTACTGCTGTCGGAGATCTTGTCATCCCAGAAAAGCTAACTTTTGATCGTCGACTGAGCTGTAGATGGTAGTCACGAGTGTTTGCATTGGGATAAAGTCAGAAACCTCATTACCTACTATCTATTCTGTCTAGAAATTCACTATCGATTTCTCCTATTCCCATTCAGTCTCCCAGTCTACAACACCAGAGGCTGAGCATAATCCGAATACCCGAAAAAGGAATGTCTGAAAACAAAAATAGATCCGGAAATTTCAAAAACGGCGTGAGAGTGAAACTTGGGCGAGTACTAAAAGCGACTCCTTTACGTTATTGGTCTCTCTCATCCCCATCACTGCTTGCTCCTGTTCTCTCCCCCTTACATTCCTTTTAGAGGTGTCTCTTCTGTCGTTCATTCTCTTATTATCCTATTAAATACCAAGTCATCCGTTGCTCGCAATTATAAGCGCCATCGTCATGAAGTATCCGACTTTTGCTGTTGCTGCTGCCCTTGCTTCTGTACAGTCCGTCTGGGGACTGATGATCAATACTCCGTATGTCCTCTTCCTTTCAGGTGAGGAATAGCGGCTGACATTATTTCTGGTGTGTAGTACGAGTGTTGTGCAATGTCGTGCGTATCAGTTTATTTGTTCGGTGCGAGTTTTGTGTGTGCGCGGTTCATGCTTAATGTTTTTGTCAAGAACCGATTATGCTTTCATGGAGTGGTGGTCAACCCCCGTATTTCTTGTCTGCCCTTCCGGGTGAGTTATGCTGATGTAATGCGCTTGTGTGTCTATACGCTAATACGAAATTAGGTGGTCAGGCATCGGCTGCTGCTGTAGGTTTCAATTTATTCCTGCTGTCATTTGAACTCATTTTTTTTCCATGTGTTCAGTTGAAAAGCTGGGATCCCACTTCTGACACGAGTCTAACTTGGACTGTGGATATTTCAGCAGGGACTTCCATGTGAGTGTTTTGATTCCTTTCATAGATGTAGGATATTGAATTGATCACTTTTGTATATGTGTTTAGAACCATGTCCATCAAGGACAGCACCGGTGATATAGCTTATGCGGATGCTGTCACAATTCAATCCAGTAGCCAGACCGAGTATGTCCATTCTATCTCTTGTTTTCCTTTGTTCACGACCATAATTCATTCCTGCAGCTGCCTCAACGGTGGTGGTAGTAGTGCATCTCCCGCTGTCTTAGGCAATTCGTCTCCCTCTCCTGCTGCCGTATCTGGTACTACTTCTAGCGCAGCTCCCTCTTCCGCTTCGGCTCCGTGAGTGCCACCTCTCAATCATCGAACAGAATCTGATTGGGCTTATAATTAATTACAGCAGCAACAGTGGTAGTGCTTCAGCTTCGAGCTCTGCTCATACAAGTGGCTCTCAGGCTGCTGTTGTTTCTTCCAGCCCTTCAAAGCAGAATGCCGCTGTTGGTAGCTTCTCTATCCAGGCTATCACTGGTGGCCTTGCCAGCTTTGTTGCTGTTGCTGGAGCCCTCCTATTCTAGAACCGATTTCTTTCTGCTTTGGACATTATCGTTATCATCATTGGCCGGTGATGATCGTTTATCTAGTACAAATATCACTATAAATACCACTTTGTCTTTGTCTGTAACTTCCGTATAAGGATGTGTAATCAGATGAGCATGTGATGTAACGCGACCTTCTGAATGGAAAGAACACGTGAATGGATTGATTCGGGAGGAAGCCTTTTTTAACCCCTCGTGGAAGTGTTGGATTGACTAGCTTAGACAGCCGACACAGTTCTCTTTTCCCTATCTATTTGACTATTCGGATTTTCTCTCTAATAATTTAATACCTATTCATGGTCGATGCAGATACTTCTCTTGCTGCGCCGCAGCCGATAACTAACACTGCCGAATCTTTAGTCTCGTTCGTGCCGGATGAGATCACAAAGCAGAGCCAGGATGCTGAAGTATCAGATACCCAGCTTGTGACTGACAATGGTGCTGTGACGTTGTCCAAAAGTTCGACTGAAGAGCTTGTAGGTGTTGTTTTCTTTGTGGTCAGATATTTTGCATTTGTGATTCAAATTTGAAATTTATCAAGGGTATTGAGAGCGCTGTGCTTGAAAATTCAGATGCCATGAAAACAGAGGATATTGAATTGAAGAAATCTGATGAAGGTGATGATAATGGTGGTGGTGATGCAGTAGACACGAAGGATGTTGTTGTCGCCAACACTATCTCAGAGGTGTCTATAAACGTACGTCCCTGGCGAATGGTGTTGTGAACTGGTTTATTGACGTCTTTCTCTCTCTTACAATCGATATCGATACTCAAAAGACTGACAACCATACTAGTATACCTGAAGAAACATCTGAGGCTGTGAGCGTTTAGTCTTCGTTGCTTATTGGAGCTTATTTTTATCCAGCTTAAAACCGAAGTGAGTCCTAGCGCTCAAGAATGCACTCTGAGTATAGAACCCTCAAGTTGTGTGAGTGGTTGTGATATCCTATCTTGGGGCTCAATTGATCGCGACATCGTATCTGCTAGGATACACAGACCGAACCTGCACCAGAATCGACTGTCGATAGTGATTCTTTGACAATCGTGGGAGTAAGTAACTTGTTCGAAATCCAGGTTATATGAATCTCATTCGAATTATTTCAGGTTGAGGCCCCAGCAACAGAGCAACAGGCAACACAGGCGACCATTGACACGTCCTCTCATGTACGTAAAGCTTTTTAACCTTTTTTCGGAGGGCACTGAATTCGATTACTTTGAAGGTTAACGAAGAGATAGCAGAAGTCGCTCCAGTTGAAGAAGATGATACTCTGGCTGAACTCGGGATTGAGAAGATAACGAGTGTTGATAACGAGAGTGCCGAGAAAGAAGCTGAGAGCTCGAAGCTGATGGCAGTTGAAGATAAGACTACTGAGTCTAATGCCAAAGAAGAAGCAGCTATCGACATTAAAGCCGATGAGACACATGTCGAGTCTGCAATACCGCAAGTCAACATACAGATCGAGGAAGCTGACGTCACTCTTGGTATGTTGTCTAAAGATCCTGTTGAGTTACTGTACACTCATTCATCATAGCTGATGAGATAGCTGAAACAATAAATGTTGGCTCACCTAACACTGATGATAGTCTTATCGCTGTCGAAGTTGTCGCCCCAACTCCTGCACTTATTGATAACCGCCAACTGGAAGAATCAGATACCGACGATACCCCTACGCCTGAAGGATTTCATGAAAAAGCCACCTCCACGCATGCTATCCCTTTGGAAGATATGATGGCTAGTGAGGGCACTTGCACGCCTCGTGCCAAACCCGAGACCGAGGAACACATTGAAGGGAAAGCTAGTGTTAAAAAAGAGGCAGTTGAAAATGAAAGTTCAACTTCTTCATCGACCATTGACGAGGCATTCCTGATCAAGGGAGAGGAGACGACTGATGCTGAGGCTGGGGCCCCTACCAAAACTGTGGAAGAGAAACCCGTTAACGACGAATCTATCTCCAGCGAATCTGTTGAGATCATCACCGGGGGTGTATCAGCTATAAATTTTGCGCCTGCCGTCGTTGAAGAACATACCTATGTCCAAGGAGAGGCCTCTCCCGAAGTTAGAATTGTTGCGGAGGAGGAAGTTGTTCCTAATATTTCATTTGTGGAGGGAAAACCAATATCAGATGATGCGGCCTCCACGAGTATCCCTGAAACCCAGTTTGCTCAGGAGAAATCCGGAGTTCCTGTTAGTGTTCCTAAGCAGGAAAACGTAGGTGAAATCGTCACAACCAAAACGGAATTCATCCTCCCAGCTGCCCCTGTCACCATTGCTGAACCGCAGTCCGTCCAGGATGCTCCACCTGACATTATTGTTGCTGCTGAGGACCAACGCACAAAGGGGGATCTATTACATGAGGCGGCTATCGATCTAGTTCAAACCTCTCAAACACCTGCAATCGAAGAATTCAATGACATGACAGAAAAAGTATCTCCCGCGCTTGTCACTGTGGATCTTACTCCTGAACCTGCTGCAAAAGCTGTGGTCATTCACGAGATCCCGGTTGCCGAAGAAACGGTGATCACTCAAGAGGAGGTTGTTGAAACAGCCGTACCCCAGGGACAAGCTGTGGATGCTGATGATTTGAAGAATGTTCCAACTGAATTTGCGGAGGAATCGGCTACTGGAGAGGTGGTTTCTGATGCCGAAGCTAGGGTGACAGTAGATTTCGAGGTCCACCAGGTAACTGAAGAGAGACTTGGCGTAGCCAGGGAGGTATCCGTTATCCAGGAAGGAAAGGAGAATGGTACGGATGTGAAGGTGGCTCAGGAATTTAAAGAACCCATGGAGGAAGAGTTCGTGAAGGATTATGTTCTCGAAAAGCCGATGAACGAGCCTCCTAGTATTGAAGAGTTCGTGAAGGAGCAAGCTGTCATCGAGGAGATGCCCATGCATAACGAAGCTGTGTCAGAGCCTGCGAAAGAGGAGTCTGTCGCAGAGATATCTGTAGGAGAACCGGTGAAAGAGGAGCCTGTCGCAGAGATATCTGTAGGAGAACCGGTGAAAGAGGAGCCTGTCGCAGTTGAATCTGTGGGAGAACTGGTGAAAGAGGATCTCGTCCCTGATAAAATGCCTATGAAAGAAGAATTGGGTGCCGAGGAGCCTGTTGAAGAGGAGCTTATGGTCATGGAGATCACAAGAGAGGAATTTGCAATGACAGACGCATCTGCAATGGAGGAAGTTGTGATCAA
>Ga0153987_1000279_pt1 | contig 17759 bp, 18 predicted proteins | sample TSNC071MetaG_FD_102279 | JGI IMG/M metagenome (GOLD analysis project Ga0153987, IMG submission 102279) | Attine ant fungus gardens microbial communities from North Carolina, USA - TSNC071 MetaG | ecosystem: Host-associated > Fungi > Mycelium > Unclassified | place: USA: North Carolina, William B...
AGAATGCATGAGTTTTGGGTTTGTTTCAGAGAGGATAGCAGGTCGGGAAGGCTTGGCTCAGTGTAGGCTCTAGATCGTATTACACCTGTAAGGTTCGGTGTGGGAGTGCGGATAGGGGAATATAGGAGTGTGGTGGTGCCCATGAGTTGGTTCATCAACTATCTTTTCTAGTGGAGCAGCTTGGGGTATGTAAAGGTTGACACTCTTAGGAGCAATAATTGCAGGGCGGATCTAGATCCAGATTTCCATCATTTGGCCACATCACAACTTACTTATAAAGCTGCATAATTTGATACCCATTTTAATAACCCTTCCCATTTCTTGATTTATCTCCCCTTTGAATTCTTTAGCACACAATTGACGCCTGAACTTGTAATCGCTATATAAGTCAGTGTTACACCCAAAGTCCTTTGTCCGTGCACCCCCACATCGCGAAAGTATAACCTAAGAGTCAGAACGCTCGAGAAGAGATACCTGAGGAGGTAGTAGACTATGGGAAAGTATAGAGAGGAAAGGAAGCCAGCTGTGAGGAGGAAGAAAAATACGATGCACTCACAAATGATCCGATCAAAGGGATTGGCGGTTCATTTTGAATGCGATCTCTCTATGACAGGTCCCCGCATGGCCATATCAATAAAAGGAAGTGTCAAGGAAGGGCCTGGATAAGGAGAATGAATGAGGAGTGAGGAATTGGATGGAGGGACATGGTCAGCATTCTGGCTGGCTGTCTTAGGGAATTCTGTTGGCTTTCTTTCTGTTTTCTTTGTATTTGATTTAGACAGTTGTATTCTAATAAAAACCTCTAGAGTATGAAGAAAGGGACAAGCAATCTTACCCTCTATCTTTTCCTCCACTCTAGAGCTGAAAAGCGAACTCAAGCAAACCTAAGTTTTATTTTCTATTTTTTACTTTGTTTCCCTACGAGCTACTTGACCTCGAGAGGACTTGGACATTTGCTTATGCTAGGAGATTAACCTTTTGCTACGGTTCTTCGTAATAAGCTTTCAGTTGTACAGTCAGCTGAAGTAGAGCTTGCACAAGGCTCTGGAAGTTCTAGGTAGTAACTGCTGTATTGACAGTGAGCCAGGCTACTAGACTAGGTAAGGACAGCAGTGTTACAGCGCTCGCGAACATGTGCCTTTGAGATCCAACTAGCGAGAGTGCTCGCGAACAAGACTTATTATTATTATTTTTAGCCCGTTTTATACATTGAAATCACCAGTACGTTCTTTAAATTCTAATTACCTCCCCAGTGCCTACTTGTTTGTACACAACTATGACCCATCTCGGAGACTACAGAACTCTGACTTGCACTTGTCACCCTTGTTTCTGATAAAAGGATACATCCGAGTTACTTATTTTACTTTTATTACCCCTATTACCGCGTCAGCTATGGGTTTCAGGCAAGTGCTGCGGCGGAGAACACATAAGTAGCACCAAAAGTAGTTCTAGAAATAGTTTCTTTAAGTCCAAACATTTGTAATACTGTAATATATTAGCCAAGGAGTAAGGAGATATAAGCAAGTTCCTTCTTGGCTCTTGCTCTCACCTCTAAGCTCTTCTAGACGTTGGAAAGTAATCTATGTTGATGCTAATGTGATTGTGAGGTATCTAAGGGAGAATGAGAACACAGAATATACCCACAACTAGATACTAGAGACAGAATGCATGAGTTTTGGGTTTGTTTCAGAGAGGATAGCAGGCTAGGAAAACTTGGCTCAGTGTAGGCTCTAGATCGTATTACATCCATAAGATTTGGTGTAGGAGTGCGAATAGGGGAACATGGGAGTGTGGTGGTGCCCATGAGTTGGCCCATCAACTACCTTTTCTAGCAGAGTAGCTTGGGGGGTGTAAAGGTTGATACTCTTAGGAATAATACTTGTGTCAGCAACTAGCTGCAAGCAGCAGCAGTACTAAACCAGAAGGGACTTAGGAGAGATATGGAGGGACGGGGTTGCTACTCAAAGACTAGGATGTCTAACGAGAACTCGATGAGTTCCCTTGGTATTATCTCTAGCTATTTATACAAGGTATCTACCAAGTCATCACATGTTAATCTATGGAAGTATCTATGATCTACTCCTACACCTTGTCATTCCCATATTAACTGTCTAACCTGTCATGTGTCCATGCATGTCCATCATACAGACATTCCCATGTCAGATGTCCATTATTAACACCTTCCCAGAGGTGTCACTGCTAACTCCCACAGCTATCCATCGATGACATGTAAGGATCACCCAAGGGTTAGCTGGTATGAAGCCTCTGCCCTAACTTAGGAGATGGAGGTCAAGAGAACTCGATAGAGTTCCCACTCGATTTATGCCCAGACTTTATACTACTTTACATGGTCTGTGTGCAATGATGACCAAGCAGGTACTCTATGACTCGTCTACTGATCCCTTATCTTATTTCTCCATTACTGATTTGCCAAAGCATGGAGAATCTAAGCCTACAAGTCCATATAAGGGTCGGCCGGCCCTTCTATATCCGAAACAAAGTCCAAGTCGTTATTCTCTACTTCCACTATTCTCGGAGTGTCTTCTTCCTCCGAGTACATATTGTACAACTCCTCAATGGGATCTAGTCGGTTCATGACATGATAGCTGCTGACTCCTGATGTCAGAAGGCCTGTCCAAGGCAAACCATAACAACTTGCAGGATGGATCTAGATCCAGATTTCCATTATTTAGCTGCGTCATCACTATCTTATAAAGCTGCGTAATTCCATACCCTTTTTAATAACCCTTCCCACTTCGTGATTTACCTCCCCTTGAATTCTTTAGTATACAATTGATGCCTGAACTTGTGATTTTGACATAAGTCAGTATAACAGTAAAGTATTTTGTTTCTACCCCCCCACACTATCTGAGAAATATATCTGGAACCTTGCCTAAGCTCCCCTCAAGTCTCTGGACTTGACATCTATTAGAATATATATCTCAGGAGTCACCTATTAAGGTAGACGACTGAGGGAGTGGCTACGCAAAGTGCAGTATTAAAAGGGAGTTGCTGGATGCCTATAAGAGGCTAATGTGAAATGGAGACGAAGGTAGAGTATGGGATATAATTAGGCATCAGGAATGGAAGAAGAATGATGTCAGCACGAAGTCTGGGTGCTGTAGTTCTCTTCAACAACATCCTTACAGTATACTGCTATCACAGAAAGTTGATGGAAGGGAGCAAAGCAACCTGACTTCAACACAATTTAAATTCATTCAGAATTGTTAGAATAGTCCAATGTGCACATCCGAGACATGAGAGAACAAGAGATGAAATCGGGCATTAAAGTCTCAGATGATGAGTTATATGTCATACTATTTTATCATTTGCTTACTCTAGTACTTAAAACTACTTGCTTGCTAGACATACCTTAGTCATTGCTACTTGAGTGACATCTGAGAGCCTGTATTCTTTTAAGAATTAGTAGAGGTGTTTGAATGGACCAGAGGCCTAGAATGAATATCTCATGGTATGTTCTTGTTTACACATTTCTGCTTGAAAATTCTTTAGTCATCATTTGCTTTGTAAAAATAAATCAAAATGATCTGTCAATGTCAACTCCATAAGGGCGCCCGACTCTCACTCTTCCCTGACGAGCTTTCTTGCGTTCAATCGCATCCATTGCGTGTCTGTATCCAGGCACACTATGATTTTCAGGGATCTCCGGTTCTTTGAGAGGGCCAAATCGCTCTGGAGGCCAGATGATCCTGATAAGCTTCGATTGAATGAGAGCCGCTGGTATAGGTCCATACAAGTTGCTGTCATCAGTACGAAAAGATTCATCGCCTTTGTGTAGCTCTCAGTCTAGGTCAAGCCAAGGAAGACAACAACATACCTTCCACCCAAACATGACCTTGTGGAATTTTGATTTCTGGTTCTGGACATGGCGATCGAGTTTTCACTACATCCCCTTCCAGCGCAATGATGCGCTTTATAAGAACACGATTTGGGTCATTTGGACATCTTTTTGATTCATCAATCAGATTATGTATGGCACCTCTTCATTTCAACACTCAACCTAAGCGTTACAATATCCTCTCGGTTGTACTCATGTTGAAGTTGTATAGTCATCCTCTCGAACAAGCAGATGTCATTCCATGTCGATGTGTCGGGATTGAGTGTTGGCTAGCTGACAATGCTTGGATGTGAGCAAATATATACAGTTTGACAGCCAGAGACGAAGACCTTCATGCTCTGACCGCTAACTTGCTTGATTTCCAAAAAGTAGATGAGGGACATTGGAATTGGAGACCAGTATAGATATTTGCAAAACGTGGGAAACCTTGATGGTCGACCAAGAAAAAGATTCCTGAGCATTTGAAGTGCAGGCACAGCGCTTGTTGTGTCAGGAAGCAAAGCTAATTCAACAATTGTCTGCCTTTTGCACTCCGACAACCCCAGCGAGGCTTGAGTTTGCAATAGTTTCTTCATCAATTCTTGAACCTCAAAAACTTTAGACATAGGCTACCAGGGTTGGAGGATCAGCTTATTTATGCCAAGGCTGTATTTTCAAACTGGTTTCACGGCTTTATACCTTGCAATATGGACTGAGGCTTTGTGATTTCAATTGGAGATCGGTCCATTCGAAATTGGTGAGATCCTACATCACGATCTTGGTGCAGTAAGTGCTACTCAGTTAATTGCCGTGGTTGGCGACGAAGGCATACCAAACACATCCACTCCAGTTCCAGTGGTTTGTTTTTCCTGACAATGGCCGGACCTGATTAATTCAAAATTTTCCAGATAGGATAGGAGGTTCATCGGATACTTGGTGAGGCTATAGATACTAGTGATCACATTCACGCGAAGCCACCAAGACAATTCAACGTATCCATGAACGCAGAGATGATAAATCTATATGACATTATACGGTCAACGACGAGTAGGGTACATTAGTTGAATAAGAATAAATTAGACATCAGATAATCAGCATCAGCCAACTGTACAGTATGTCACGGCGACTTTTCTAGAAGTCTTCCTCCAGAGTACTGTTGATGGTCTATGAGCATTGTAGACAGAAAGTATCAAATGATACATACAACGTCCTAAGGCTAGGTGAAGATAGTGTAGGAGACAGATGATTGATGTGTGCCTTCGCATATTCGGACACACGTTTCTCAAAGAAATTGGCTTTCCCCTGAAGCGAAATCATATCCATGAAATCAAATGGGTTTGTGGCATGATAGTGTTTCTTGTTACCAAGAGATAGGAGTAGACGATCAGCGACGAACTCGATATATTGACACATCAGCTTGGAATTCATGCCAATAAGGGACACCGGCAAACCATCTAACAATGATTTGAGAAAGGTTGAAAAAGTTTTGCAATGCCAAAAAAAGACCTCGAAGAAATTCTTTCTCAATTTCCACAGCTTCTGCAATGATCTCCAGTATACGCTTGGGATGAGGTCGTCTGCGAAGGAGTGTAAACAAGAGGCATGCAAAATCGGTGTGTAGCCCTTCATCACGACTGATGAGTTCATTGGAGAAAGTCAAACCCGGCAGGAGTCCACGTTTCTTCAGCCAAAATATTGCGGCAAATGAACCAGAAAAAAATATGCCTTCAACAGAGGCGAAGGCAATCAAACGTTCAGCAAACGTCAGATCGTGACCAGAAATCCATCGTAAAGCCCAAGCAGCCTTACGTTTGATAGTGGGAATAGTCTCGATTGCATCAAAGAGGTGCGTCCGTTCAGCTGGTTCTTTGACATAAGTATGTATGAGCAGAGAATAAGTTTCTGAGTGTATATTTTCCATCATGATCTGAAAACCGTAGAAGCATCTCGCTTCGGCGATCTGGACTTCATTCGAAAATCGTTCTACAAGATTCTCGTTGACGATACCATCCGAGGCAGCGAAAAACGCCAAGATTTGCAAGATAAATCGGCGTTCATCGCTGTTGAGTCGAATTGACCAATCCGTGAGGTCACCAGATAGGTTAATCTCTTCGGCAGTCCAGAACGATGCCTGTGCTTTCTTGTAATACCGCCATATCTGAAAGTAGCATTGTCCTAAGCGATTCTGCGCTGTGAAGCTGAAATTGGGAAGGCTCATACCTCTGGATATTTGATTGGAAAGAGTACAAAACGATGTTGTGACACTTTCAAGAGTGGTTCTTGCTCTGTAGCATAACCTTGAGTGGGAAACGAAGTCGGAAGCATAATGGCACACCTTCGGGCAAATTGATATCTCCGACAAATCGTTCGGCAGGGTCTCCAGCATGATGGAGATCAAAACCTACTTGTAGGTGCGTAGCTGATACCTGCCAAAGTAGAAATTCACATAGGTGTTGGTTTGTTGAACAGATTAATGTAAACCTGACACACCTGTCCATTCATGAGTCAGAGGAACATACTATCGATTTGAGCGACCGAGTACAGTCACGTGATATTGTGTCACCGAATCAATTAATAAAACCAAATAACGCGACACGGTCTTGTTGAATTAAGGCCAAACATGCACATACGTTCAGTGGTTCAAATTTATAAAAGACGTGTTTTTGGCTGGTCACACGCGCTCGCGAATTCTACTTTTGTTTAGTTTATCTGACTATCAGGAAATAAATTTCGATGGCCAACCTCTCTGTCCGCCCTTCTTCCCCCGCCCCACCACCCAAGAAGGTTCGTCGCGTTCTGCGAATGTATTTGTTTTGTTGACGCGTTCCGTATTACAGGTTGCTCCTGCACTCACCTCATTCTCCTCAGAGCCACCCATCAAAGCCTTCAAGAAATCCATTGATGACGAAGGCCAGCTAGAGACTCCGGCTGCTATTGCTGATGCCAAGGAGACTGAACTGGAGCAACTTCGCAAAAGCTATGTTGGGGAAGTTGACCTTCCGGAGAGTATGTCTTTCATTTGTACTTCGGGATCAATGTCCTAATATATCACAGGTGAGGAACCTCTTCTGAAGGGGTCGCGACGCCGTTTCGTCCTCTTCCCTATACAATACCCCGAGGTATGTTGCTTTGACTCATCTTGTTCGCCCTCTGACTGTGGCTAGATCTGGCAAATGTATAAGAAGGCTGAAGCTTCTTTTTGGACTGCCGAAGAGATGGACCTCTCAAAGGATTTGCATGACTGGACTAATCGGATGAACGATAATGAGCGACACTTCATTTCTCACGTTCTCGCCTTCTTTGCCGCTTCTGATGGTATTGTCAATGAGAACTTAGTCGAACGCTTCTCCAATGAAGTCCAAGCCGCTGAGGCCCGGTGTTTCTATGGCTTCCAGATCATGATGGAGAACATCCATTCCGAAACCTACTCTCTTTTAATCGATACTTACATCAAGGATCCCGTCCAACGTGAATATCTTTTCGACGCTATTGAGACCATTCCCTGCATCAAACGTAAGGCCGAATGGGCCTTGAAATGGATTTCTGACCAACGTTCTACCTTCGCTGAACGTCTCATTGCCTTCGCCGCTGTTGAAGGTATCTTTTTCTCTGGTTCCTTTGCTTCTATATTTTGGATGAAGAAGCGGGGACTTATGCCGGGTCTCACCTTTTCGAATGAGCTTATCAGTCGAGATGAAGGCATGCACACCGACTTTGCCTGCTTGCTCTTCAGTCATCTCAAACGTCGTCCCCATCCTGAGGTTGTTAAGGCTATTATTGCTGAAGCTGTTAAGATTGAACAAGAATTTTTGACGGGTATGTGCTTTGCTGGTATTGTTTTCATGGAGTTAACAAGGTCTTAGATGCCCTTCCTGTCAAGTTGATTGGCATGAATGCAGAGCTCATGTGTCAATATATCGAATTCGTCGCCGATCGTCTTCTGGTGTCTCTGGGAAATGACAAGGTGTACAACAGTACCAATCCTTTCGATTTCATGGACATGATATCACTTCAAGGCAAAACCAACTTCTTTGAGAAACGTGTTTCAGACTATCAGAAGGCCAATGTCAATCACACGATAGCAAATGAACCTTCACAGGCATCAACGAAAGTATTGTAAGCATCACCACTGAACATATGGTTCATTTTCGCTGACCTCCCAATAGTACTGTTGACGAAGACTTCTGAGAGGCCCTTGTCATTTTATTCAAATGTTTTTTCTATATCTCGATTCATCATTGTCTTCCTAGATCAATCTTGTACTTTAGGCATTTTGTACTTACTGTTTAGCAAATGAATAATTGATAGAATACCCGAATGGCTGAATACTTGTGAAGACATTAGGGAAATGTTTTCTTGGAGACGTGGTGAAATCACTTCGCGTGCCTGAGATAATTGGATTTGATGTGAGGGCAGAGTTGGAATCGTGTAAGCCTGTGCGATGCGATGATATATTTTAGCTTCCTGATTTTATGGTCTCAAGTGGGTATTCATTTTGTTCTAATCACTTCATTGACTGAGGCTGAATGCTCTTACCCGTACTTGAATAAATAGCCTCAGACTTAAACCCAATGTTTTTCTGAGACTTTGGACAATACTAGTATGGGACTGAGGAGTGATGAAGCGTGGGTAGATCATCCTGAGAAGCAATTAGAAACCGATGTGAATGTAATCTGACCTTCTAGCGAGCCTGTCAACTACACGAAAAGTTTACCAAGTCTTGGGAGGACAAACACTTTGTTTCTTGCCAGCCACGACATCGCTGGTTGGAACACGTTGAAAAACAAAGTCAATCGTGGGTAGTGATGAAATCAAGGAACGACCCTGAGAAGATATTGAGTATTGTGGGAAGGTAATCCTTAATCTGCCAGGCTACGGAAGCCGAGAGTGTGTCTCCATCATGTTTGGGCCGTCGGAAAAAATGGCAGGAAATGACTGTGCCTTGCAGACAAAATAATTTGTCTAACGATAAGAACGTCCACGTGTTATGTCAAATTGCGCTGAGGGTCAAATACGGAGAAAGGTCGATACCACACTGACTGGAGACGTTCAAGTGAGAAATCGATGATGAGAAGGCAGTTTCTGCGGGTGAGTAGTACTCTTTCGGGCAGAGTTTTCGACATGTCAAATCAGAACCAATGCTGCCTCTGGTTCAGATCGACACTAATCCCATTTCTTGTAATTTGCTGACAATACTAGTGCTAGACTAGGCTACCGTTTTGGAGGCCTTCCCACGTCTCCGCTGTTACCAAAATTGAAGACTCCACAATACACCATCCAAGCGCGGGATTGTATACTTTTTCTAGTCCAGATGCGCGTAAAAGCGTCCAAACCCCAACGGATTCCCAAAATCAGCTAATAGACGTGTCCTCGGTGCTTAGTGATCTGACAACTTTCCCTCCATTGCCTCCGATGGATCTCAGATTGTTGCATATTCTGGGAGAGATCGACTGTTGGCTGGGACTGAACCATTGTATATGTCAACTCAACAATGGCGAGTGGCCTTATCCTTTTCATGTTATTTTAGCTCGTCAACAGAGCGTTTTTCTTCTTAAGCCCAAGCTCCAAGAAGCTACCTCAAGCACTCCGCTATCCTCCATTTCGACCGATCTTGTCCCCCTTCATGAAGTCTGTGGCATTCTTTTTGGGGAGAAGGAATAAGGGCAAAGATGCGGCAAAGGAAAAACAAGACGCGTCTACGAACAAACAAGTACCCATCGTGCCCAAGGGCACATCGTATATTCCTACTGCTCCTAAGCAACTATCCGATCGCAGAACGCGTTCTCAGTCAGAAGACCTTATCTCGTCCCAAATTGCTTCCGCCTTTGAACAAAAGGCAAGCAGCCAACTCAGTGATGCCAGCAGCACTTGTTCTGTCGTCGACCATGAAATCACATTTCCGGTTTTATATCATTCTGATATTAGACATCCTCCCCTCAACCCAGTAGTTCGGAAGTCCACTCGTGGTTCTTCAGAGAGTGTAATGCGTGGACTACCCAGTCTCAACCTCTATTCACCAATATCTGGCACATCGCCCAGATCTCCGGGCGAGAACTCGCCTGTTCGACCTCCTCGACCCCCTCCACCCCCTCCACTGAATTTGGATTGCACCACGACGAAACGCCCTGTGAATACAGGGATTTCGCCGCGCTTCGTGGGAAACCGCACTTTTACTTTAACTTCGTCCTCGAGTCCTTGTGCTATCAAACCCGTAGAGCTAACTATGAAGACCAGTGGATCGTCAAGTGATTCTTCACCATTGTTGAGTGGCCACAGAGAGTATGCATGCCAGTCATTAGAGGAGGCGGTCTGTGGCCTTTGTGTAGCCACCTCCCCTGATGGAAGTTATATCTGTCCTCATCAGAGCGTTAGGCAGAAATGGCATGCGGCAGCGAATTCTGACCCGCTTCTTTCCACTTCTCCAACTCTGCGAACGGCACGAACTGTCCTAGATCTCTCAGTTAGGCCTACACCGCAGAATACATATCAGAGCATTCCGTGCACGTCTTCAACACCTCATCTGCCGTCTCATATTAAACGAGAAGTGCCGTCTGTCACTTCTCGTCCTTTATTATCGTCTAACAGACAAGCGGATGATGTATTGAACTTCCCTCTCTCCTTGTTCCCAGCCCCGCCGCAATCACCTCTTTTTGTAAGAAGAAAAATAAACAAGAATCTTGCGTTACGTTCTGGTCCCTCCAGACCCGTTACTCCTTTACCTTCATCACCATCATTGACTGATGCTGATTACATGCCACTTGTCACTCCCACCTCACCGCGGTTTCAGATGAATCATTCCAAATCGTTTTCCAGCCTTTCGCGCTACTCTTCATCTTCACGTGTAATCCCACCACCATTATTCAACCCTCCGTCAACGCCACTACCAACTCCCCCTACATCTCCTGCGACTCCAATAATCAGGCCGTGTAAGTTGTCATTATCGTCCTTTCCAAAACATCCTCAGTCCCTCAGTTCTATTAACGAACTACTTTCTATAAGTTCCTTCTCTCGATTTATCCCCCACACGTCGAGCCGCGTTCTCGGAGCCGCGTTCTCGAAGCCACACAAACCTTCACAGAATGACATGAGTATAATCAAACAACAGGCTCGGTATCATCCCGAGGGAGTATACTAAGTTCATTGCTACTTACGGTTAATAGGTGATCTTTGAATGAGCGGATGGTCGCGTAAGACAGAGCATATTCTAATCCTGAGGCACCAGCAGGACTTGATGTCATATACTTAAAACTCTGTAAAAACGAACTTTCAATAGTGTAGATTAGAGTATGAAGGAATTTTATGTAATATACATAAGGATATACATGAGATAGCATATCAGTGAAGATGCAGGAGCGCTGGCAAACGCCCTGGGGAAAAGTTTACGATAAGCCAGGTGGATCACACATCATTAGTTACCGGGTTTTCTTGGATTCCGACTCATCCTTCTTGAGCCTGTCCTCTCTATCTTCGAGCAATGAAGTAATGATGTAAGTGATGAGGATCAAATTCGCTGCCACTACCGCTGCGATCGCTGCTAATGTATTATTGCCTATTTGCTTTCGTAAGTAGAAAGGGTAAACAAACCAGGAAATCATACCCTTAAAGAAGTATGTTAGAGAGACATAGTATGAAATAAGGGGTACAGCTCCGAGCGAAACGCTGAAGGACAAAAGCTTGACCAAAACTCCCCTAAGGTTTATCAATGCCCAACAACTGTTGAAAAGCGAGGTAATGGCGTACTTCGAGGCGGCATCTGCTTGATTCCGGCTAAAAACTGCTCTATCATCCATTGTGTAGATATCAGGCCTAAGCAGTAAGTCAGCGTAAAACTGAAGAGTGTCACTGGGATTTTGGCTTCCAGGTGCATCATCACGTGATTTTGGCGTGGACAAAGCACGACCACAGTTTGCATACTTGGGTAACCAATTTCCTCGATCTAGACCCCCAAGATACTGTTATACTTTCGCAAGCGTACGATGGGGACGGGACCGAATCAAGCATCAGCAATAACGGAGGAAGAACCCACACCCACACCCTCACAATTTTGGTCGAGTTGGGACATAGAAAGGACAGAGTGGGATATTTTACTAGCCTCAACCATACTCAAGCTTCTTCTATATGCTGCGTAGTGAGTCCGCGGAGGGGCTCTGGCTTTCTGCTTCCCTAACGTATATATCTTAGTCGTTCAACAGACTTTGAAGTCCATAGGAATTGGCTGGCAATTACACATAGTCTTCCCATATCAAAATGGTATTTCGATGTAAGTTTATGCAATATCTGTACATTATTGCTGCTTGAACAGTCTTGGAAACTCTCATGACAGACAACATCTGAATGGAGTGCGGTTCCATTCTCTACCCTCATATGAATTCAAGGTTGACATGATCATTAGCATTGGACTATCCTCCTTTCTTCGCCTACTTTGAAAAGCTTCTCTCGATGCCGGCATATTTTTTTGACAGCAGAATTGTCGATCTCAATAATCTCGACTATAGCAGCTGGTCGGTCCTCGCTTACCAGAGGACAACAGTTATCCTGTCAGAATTAGTCCTTGGTGCTGCCCTTGTCAAGTAAGACTCTATAACCCATTGTCAAGACCATTTTGATCGATGGTGACTAGGTTTACGCGAAGTGCGATTGACCCACCGACCCAACGTATAATTTCGGCCTCAATCTTCCTACATCCGGGCTTCCTTATTGTGGACCACATACACTTTCAATATAATGGTATGCTGTTTGGTATTCTACTGTGGTCAATATACATGTCACGACATGTGAGTCCGGTTGGTCGGAATCCAGCTCCAGCCTGACGCCCTTTCAGGGTAATAAACTTGCTAGTGGTGTTCTTTTTGCTGTCTTGCTCAACTTCAAGCATATATATATGTACCTTGCGGTGAGTTTTGACATACATTAAACCGAGTCTTTCTTGACAGTCTCTAAGCCGGCTTATTTCATCTATCTATTACGATCATTCTGCATGACACGAGCGGGACAGCTTGAGATCAAGAATTTTATTTTCCTTGCAAATGCCGTTATCGGAGTCTTTCTCGTATCTTTCGGCCCGTTTATTCTCATGGGACAAATTCCTCAAGTATTATCAAGGCTCTTTCCATTTACCCGTGGGCTCAACCACGCTTATTGGGCCCCCAACTTTTGGGCCTTGGTCACCGCGCTTGATAGAGTTCTCCTTCTCTGTAAGGATATGGAGTTGTCATGCGTATCTTGACCGATGATCGCTTTTTGTGCAGTCGCCAAGAGGTCCGACATTGGGATACCTGTCAATGACTCCGGCATCGTCTCCACATCCAGAGGTCTTGTTGGTGATACCATTTTTGCCGTCATACCAAACGTTAAACCTATACATACATTCATCGTTACTCTGGCTTTTCAATCGGTAAGAGTGGGCCGAGGAAGGATTATGTCGTGGTCTATGCTCAAGACACTATTAATTCTGTTTTAAGATTGTTCTGATAAAACTTTGGAGAAACTCAACATACAAGTCTTTCTTGACTGCGCTGACATTGTGTGGCTACAGTTCGTTCTTGTTTGGTTGGCATGTTCACGAGAAGGCGGTTTTACTCTTCCTCGTCCCATTGAGGTACGCAAGATCACATCCTTTACAGCCTCAGTTTTCATGACGCACTCAGTTTGCTGGCGGCTGAGAGGCACGCATACTTCCGAACCTTCATCCTGTGTAACGTGGCTGGCATTTTCGGACTTTTTCCTCTTATATTCACCCCGGGAGGTAAAGACCATTGTATGGAGCAGCGATGCTGGCTAACATTGAATGGTGTTACATCAGAGTCAATCATCAAAGTGCTATATTCCATATTATGGCTCATTCTTGTTTATGTGCCACTCCATCGTCAGGTTTTTGAGTAAGGGCTGTTGAAATCTCTAACAATTCGAAATATCTGATTGACATTAATTTCAATTGGTCCCATCCTGCATTTGTTATCACTCACCCCCCGATATCTCCAACTTTGCCACAGGTACCCTAGATCGCTCATTTTCGTCGTTATAGATATAGCCGAGAAGGCGTATCTTGCGGGATTCCTATTCTTACTTGCATTTGTGACATTATTTCCTGCATATATGGTTCAAAGAACGAGAGCAGAAGCTGAGGTTAATCCTGAAGAAGTTGTATCCAGCATGGAGTTTTTGCCTCTTATGGTGACGAGTGTGTACTGTGCAGTTGGTATGTTTTGGGGATATTTTAGATTGTTGTTCACATACCTGAACGAAGAGAAGACGTATCAGGGCCAGCTAAGTACAATACGGTAAACATACAGACAAACATACAGACCAGCTCATTTGCATGACTTATTCCTTGATCTTGATTAGTGGCCAGCAGTTAAAACAAGATGATCCAACGCTTTGGATAGATTGTTCATGCTGTACGATTAGGATGTGATACTTGATCTGGAGCATCATATCCTGGTCTGGTATTCACCATACTTGCATCGTCAAGTAACCCAGTTATAAATTTAGTGGATCCATGCAGAACTGTGACATCAACCTATTTTCAAAGTACCAAGAGGGCAATCATAACTGCACGTAGCACCTTGAAAATGCACACAGCAAATACATGCGCACAAACGAGAGAGTCAGGTCATAATTTATTTTTTGGAAATGTGGACGACTAGAGAAAAATTATCAGAATTATCAGAGGAGCGAGATAATACTGGTAGGTTTTCGCGTACCGTCCTCGTCTTCTAGAGTATGTTCTAGACCAACCTTTTGACCTCTTGCATGCTTAGCACTTGCTCCCCACACAATGGCGCTGTGAATTGGTCGACACCTGGAGCAGAAATCTATAGAACGAAATACTTACTACTTCATCTGTTTTGCAATCTCTTTGTGGATGGCATTACAGAAGTCCTCGACAGTACATCTCCCGCGCCGCAATACAACTGGTGTTGAATAATCCGGTGGCAAACCACGTGGTTTGGTATATACGCGTACGAGATCTAATGTCTCCCACATCTTTTCGATGAGTTCATCGATGTTGAGCCATTCCTTTGAAGAGATAGGTACGGACATTGGTATCTTGTAGAGGAGGTCGAGTTCTTCTATCGATATTGCGTCTATCTAGAATAGAAAGGAAAACGAAAAACGTTGAAATCAAGACAAGTATCAAAGTTGGGAGAGAAACGTCATACCTTATTCAATACATATAGAACGGGAATATACACTCTGAAATTAGAGTCATAAAGGAAAATTTCCAGATTTGTAGAAAATACTAGCCGATTCCCCTCAATAACATCCACCAGATCATCCGCCGTTGCGTTCGCCTCTCTGATAGCCACATCACAATTGCTCAGCTTATATTCACTGAGAATAGCTTTGATTTCATCTTGATCAATGTTTACCAGCGGAACTGTATTGGTGATAGCAATGCCGCCCTTGTCTTTCTTTCGTACAGTGATATTGGGGGGACGTTTGTTTAGGCGAATTCCAAAGCCCTCCAGTTCTCCCTCAATGATTTTCTTGTCCCCGAGAGGTTTCAAGACATCAAGAACGATGAATATGAGATTACACGTCCGTGCGACTGAAATTTACTGATCACAATCAATACTTGAAGGATCTGAAGCAAATCCGCACCAGCAATCACTGAGATAAGAATGAGACGCGAAAAGTATTTGACAAAATATACTTGCCTTGTCTACCTCGGCCACGACCGTCATTCGCTCCTTCGATAATACCAGCTGGATAAGAGGGTAAACTCAGTGATTAAACGGGGGATATGCACATACGAAGATCAAGAATCTGTATCGGTGCCCCATGCACCTTGAGTGTGCCCGGTACGGTGGTGAGTGTCGTGAAATCAATTTCCGAGACTTCGGAGTGTGTGCCAGTCAATTTTGACATTAATGTAGACTAAATTGAGGGATAGCACGGTTAGATCTATTTAATGAAATCAGGACAGCACACCTTCCCAACCGACGGAAACCCCACGAATCCGACAGAAGCTATGCCTGTTCTATGGGATTATCAGAAAATATCGTAAGAACCAATAAGTTGGAATATACCTTGCTACATCGAAGCCAATACCACCACCTCCTCCGCTGCTTCCTCCGGTGCCTTGGATGAGCTCTCTCCGAAGTTTTGCGAGTTTGGCTTTGAGCTGACCCAGATGGTAGCTCGTAGCCTTGTTCTTTTGAGCTTGGCTAATATCAGCAGATGTACAAACTGGAAAGTATCAACTCACTTTTAGCCTGGACATGAACAAACGATCGTAAGCTTCATTCCTACTGCAACATCAAAATTGCCCACCATCTCATCTTCTATCTCCTGGTTACCATGAGTAGGGCCAAAAAGACAACAATTAGAGCTGACCTTGATTTTTTGGACAGTAGTCATTGTGCTGAAAGATTGGCTGTTCGGTGAAATCCGAAGGACCCCAGACCAAAACAGGAAGGACACAGGACTTTCCTCTTGCACCCTCTTCGACAATCGTTCGCCCGCTCCCTGCTCGCTAATTTCCCTAGCTGCCGCTCATTTTGGACGAACGCGACTGGCTCGTGTCCGACTCTCATTCTCGCTCATTCTGAATTCTTGGCAACCGCCAGCCGAGAAGACCGTCATTTATAATTGTGATTTACAATGTGTTCGGGTCCCAAGTGGAAGCGTGAAAATGTCCCAGACCATAAGGTGGGCATTCTATACCTATATTGCTGACTCTTCATTGAACTCAGGACCCCTATCATAGTTTGACTTTGTCGATACCCGGGAATTCACAGACAATGGTTTCATGATGCGGTTGAAGTAGGCCTCAACCACAATGCAGTTTGCATCTCCCATTGAACAAACGTCTTTAGGTATATATGGCTATATGTCCTCGTTCTCACATCCTTCCTCGTCCATGTCTCCGATATTTTCTCTGCTATAACCATGTTGACAACCAAAAACTGGTCAAATGAGATTTTTAGAGGATGTGCAAACATCGACGGTTGTGTGTTTATCCCATTCAACATTGGAAAGTGGATCTTCTTCGGTTGTATCATCTTTTCATTTTTGTTGGTGCGGTTGTTTTGTTGGGTATGATCATGATATGCTCTCCTAATTGGACCTCACCGCAGCTGGCCTACGAGTCCCGGAAGGCGAAGAAGATCATTGCTAGTCGCGACATCTCGTTTGCATTCACAAATGTGTTAGCCAATAACTACTATTCGCTTCGTTCGTCGTCCTTGACTACTTGTTTTTGACTTTCACCAAGCATGCGTTAGGGTCGTATGATCACTTCTGCTTCTTCGATCACATCAGCAATTCTACCAGACTTAGTGACGATTTTGCTTTCTTTGTGTTCTTCAGATTTAAGAGCTGGAAACGGTTACTCCTGGCCGATGGACCCCGTCAAACTATCAACGGTCTCACCCTCTACGCTGTCTGGCTCGTCAAGAACGCTGAAGACTCTTCAACCTGGTATGATGTCTCTAAATACTTTAAGGGCAACTCCCTTTCAACTTCCGCTCTCACGGTTACCTCCTTTTTCACTGTCGTGGTTTTTGCTGGGTCATTACTTCTCTTGATCATTGCTGCCATTGCCTACGTACCCCTTCTTCTTCATATTCGAGGCAACCTCAAGGTAAGTCGAGGTTATTTTTACGATAATATCATGATAATATCATTGTCTAACGATGTGACATAGGAGTACTGCTGTCACAAGGTCGATAAGGTACGTGGTTTTTGCGTATCTGTATTCACATTTCTAACACATCACTCGTAGCGCATTGGTGCTATCATCAAGCGCAAGAAGAAGGAGCGTCTCGCTGAGGCTGCTCAAATTGCCCAGAAGGAAGCCATGGGTGATTACTCTCATCTCAAGAACAAGAAGGGAGAGATGGTTGGTAAACCACTACCGCAGCCCACATTACCGAGTCTGAACCTTGAAGATGATGAGGAGTTCAACGGCTCCAAG
>Ga0153987_1000282_pt1 | contig 17666 bp, 21 predicted proteins | sample TSNC071MetaG_FD_102279 | JGI IMG/M metagenome (GOLD analysis project Ga0153987, IMG submission 102279) | Attine ant fungus gardens microbial communities from North Carolina, USA - TSNC071 MetaG | ecosystem: Host-associated > Fungi > Mycelium > Unclassified | place: USA: North Carolina, William B...
ACATCACAACCCTCTTTTACCATTGAATATTTTGTCATGTTCTGGCTGCTAAAATTCACAGTCACAGGAGGCTTGTGTAGGAGTTCTCCCGGATTATCTGGTCGCTTGGGCAAAATCAGGACATTTTCCTTGTCCGAGATTCTGGTAGAATAGATGCGTAGCTCTGGACCGAATACTGATATGAAGCTGGCAGAAGATGCAGGGGTTGCTTTGAGACATAACCCGACGTGTAGATTGTGTCGCTGATCAGCTAGGATCCACATGGGCATGAAGAATGAGACAATCAATGGGGAACTACCCCTGAGCCCCTCGGGGTCCTCGATAATTACTTTTTGGCCTTCATCAGAATCGATAATGTCGCCAAAAATCGGACGAATTGAGTCATGGAAGTTATGGCGGTTGTCCCAGAAGGTTTCACATTCTATGATAGGATTTCCGACTTTGTTATAAGCTGCAATTTCCAATTTTCTGAGTACAGAGCGAGGAACCTTCAGAACGATGCAAACGATTTGCGGGACTACATCCCATTCTTGACAGGATGGAAAGTCTTCTACAATTGTTTTCGAAACGTCTCTACGAAGGTCAAGATCCTCCGAGTAGATTCCCAACATATGGAGTTCACTTAAGAGGTTTTGTATGTGATTTGCGCCGACGAAAAGTCGTGAGTCTGTAACGACATGATTGATAAAATGACGAATTGCTTGAGGCCAGCAGGTTTCGACAAAACCAAGTGAGCGTATTACTCGGAGAAGGTAAGCGAACGATTTTCGATGATAATGAGCGCATATAGACCTGAGATTTCCTGTCATCAAACGTTCGAATGTTGAGCTGAAATCCTCATTTTGGAACATCTTCAAGTAGACGTCAAACAACTTGCGAGCAAGGTCATCGAGTTCGAAATGCACTCCATAGCTCCTCTGTGTAAGGCCACCAGACCATCCGGCATGGGTGAATTGGGCAAATTTCCACGAGACTCGCTCGTGATGTCTACTACTGTCAACAGCCATAGAGAAATTAGCAGCCTCGCTGCAGTTAAAGAACGTCACGCCGGATGAGAAACAAATGGGCATGATTCCAAGAAGTATGGATAGAGTAGGAAAGTCCAAAAGCACTCTCTCTTCGATAGCGCTTCTCTGAGTTGGGTGATCCTTATATGACAATAGAGAGCTTGTGGTTACACTTGTATATGGAGTGACCTCGAGCAATGGCGTTGTTGCAATGAGGACATTAAGTAGCCCTAGGTGATCTGACAGATTGGAGGTTTCGATGACATTGAACGATGTTGGCATTGTGCGATCGTGAAATACAAATTTGCCGCCACCCCACGTTGAGGAGTAAATGGTTGGTGTGTAATCTCCTGCCATGCAAAGCTGTAATCCATCGCAAAATGCGAGCGCATCGCCGTAGGCGAAACGGATCACAATTTTTGACTGCCTTTGATCCGAGCTGTTGAGCCGGCGGTGAAAGGCAGCTGACCAACGTGAAAACTGCTGTCGGCATGCATCCCATACTTCGTGCACAGTCGATCTAGGGTAACAGAAAGTGCCGTCATCGTACGTAGCCTTCGTCAAAGTCAGACCCAGATGAAAAGAGGCGCAGAGGTCGGTCCCATAATGCAAATTGAACTGACGTCCAGCCATCGAGAAGAGAAATGTTGGATTCAGTTGTGTAAGTGAGGAAATTGTGTTGGGACTGGTGGTACCCGTCTTCCAGTACTGATCGTAGGTCTTTGTTGATAGGGTGAAGCTGAAACTCAGAGGGGCTGCTGAAGGGATAGCTGACATACATGCGCCCATCCTGGGCGATGATTCTTCTTTCATTTTTGCTAATACTATCCTTTTGAGTTGCTTCTGTTGAGTATCGGACAAAACTAGGGTCTCGGCATAGGAAAGCCAATGATCACGAGTTTTGTTCAACGTCTCTACAGTAGCAAATTTGACGAAACGAGCGTGAACGGATGCATCCCACGTATGAATATTGGCAGCGGCTTCGATGAGTGTATGACATTGTTCTCGCAAGAGCAAAACTGCTTTCTCGTCAATAAAAATGTCATAGAAAATGCTCCAATATAACAAGAGGCGATCGGCATCGACACTGTCTGCAACTAACGTCAGGAGAAGAATATTCCTGGCTGGAAGACGTTAAAATTGAAAGATCTGCTGCACGAAGTCAGGACAGTTACCTATTACTGCGGGCTCCCAGTCGCAGCAAGTAATATCCATGAGACGGTCGGCTAAGGGAGAGAATTAAAGAAGGAGTTGTGCATAGTGTATACCAAAAACTCACGAGCACCATGATCGACGGCGACCGTGTACAAGATACTTCGTGGGTCACCACACCCAAGAAGGAGGATAATCGCATCTTGCTCGGGAGGAACATATTCTGTGAGGCATATAGGTGGTGTATTACCGATGGGGTAGAAAAAAGTTTTGTTGGGCCAGAAAGTCGAATGAGACATGGCGAAAAAATGGGTGGATACTGGTGAGCTTGTGGTACATCAATGGAGACTTTGAAGGGTTAAAAGACGCCTTGAGACACTATTCTCCGGATGAAGTCTTCTTGATGAAGAAAGATGCGGAAGAAAGCAAGAGTTTATGCTGAGAGCGGAAGGAAGATGTTTCCATGGTATTGATGATGACTGGGGCAAGAAGTCAAGACAAGTATGGATCCTATTCCCTAAGGTCGATTGGGTCACTTTGAAGGCTTTACCACCATTTCGTCAGTGAGATCGCATTGCTTGGGTTATTGTTATTCAGAATTTATGCAAACCTCCGTTACGCTCAGTGTTTCCTATGTAATGAAGGACAATTCGGCGCGGCCTTGTCAAGTAGTATGGCCTCGTGGCAGCCTCGTGAGGGGTCGGATGGAGGAATCAACTCAGTCAACAGAGAGAGACATAAGTCAAGCACAAAGACAGATAAACCCAGGTCACGCTTATCAAAATTTCATAACCGTTTCCTTGCGAATTTAATTTCAGGATACATCACTTCCAAGAACACATTGCTTACACGTTAATCTGATTCTTTCATCCTGCATGATACATCATCAGCAACCTCGAAGATGCGGTTGTAAAGACATTCCGCTGATCGGCGATACAAAGAGCAAATTTGCTGGTGAAATCATGTCATTGGGCTTCCGACATGCGAATAACCTGGCAGCAGCGTCTTCCACTGCCTCTAGAGAAGGAGGAGCCGCCACTGAATTCTTGAGGGAGAGGAAAACATTGGGCTGTTCTGCGCAAATAGTGTATGGAAAGTCCTGCTTCAAGTTAGATCCAATTCGATCGAGGAGCGAGTAACGGAAGTTGCTGCGGATGCATGATTGATGATTGCTCGTTATTGCTCAAAGGAGTGTCAGGAGGAAACGCCACATGACTTATTGCCAGAAGTAGGAATTTGGCGACTGTCACCGTTTTAAACCGCCGCTAATGCTACTCGGGGGGTTATGGGCAGGTTCTTTGGTACCAACATAAAATTTAAAAATCACTCGTCCCCTGCAGCCTAAGGCCTTTTCCTTGTAAGTGCGCTGAAGAAGGAGAGTTGGATATTCTTCAAAAGAGGCCTCGTGGGAAGATTGATAGGCACTCGTCCGGGTTCTTTTTATAGATGCCGATTGTTATTGAGGAACAAAAGGCAAGGAGATTGAAGCTACGAACACGGACTCAGTGGTGATTTAATTACATAATTAGTGTGTTTTTACAAAACATACATATTATCAACTACCTTAACACGATTAGGCCTTCCTAATATATTACACATACGTTTGCCTATAATAATATTAGCTATGGCTTAGGATTGTATTAAGCTATATTCCATGAAGGTCTATGGAACATACACCCAAGACCCATGCCTAAATATAAGAGATTTCCCCCATCAATTAGTTTATCACTGATCTGCTGAGGGCATCAAATCCTGGAGTAGTTACCATTATCTGAGCTATTCACACATACATGTGGCTAATCTATCTACCACTGATGTGGTTTACACAGTCTTATAATGGGATTTTGAAAACCAAACATACAACACAACCCGTCAGCGACTAAAGACAAGTTATCCAATGGAGCAAATATGTGAATAAAGCTTGACCAAAAATTCTAGCACTGCGCAAGATAGGATCCGTTCAGAGGCAGATGAGAAGCTGTCTGTACCTCTTGCTAGCTTCTGCGCTTCGTAATTCGAAGAAACGTAGATACTTTCATCCTTGAATATCTTCAAATAGATAGCGAACGATTTGTCGACAAGTTCTCAAGAGGTTGAATAGCTCCACAGATCCAGAGTTGAACTTGGTAGGTATTCCTGGTGATCAAATGAGCAGCTGACGTCTTTCTGCATTGATGAAGAAATCGTTGGCATAAAGCGTAGTAGTGTGTGAATCATCGTGACATGATCCTTCCGGAATTGCTTCAGAGATCGCCGAGATAATAGGTATATCATCAGACTGACCCAGTCCAATTCAGCCATGACTACACCCCAACTTGCTACTTTCACGGTCCCTTCTATTCAGAATGAACCCACGGTATGTCGTCCGATGTTTGACAATCCTTGCTCAGTAAGCTGCATAGCGGCCGTATGCACCCGGATCTCCGGAACGAGCGGGAGTGAAAGCTGCTCTGGACAAGCTGCAGGCACTACTCCCGCTTGAAGTCCCCTGTATCGTCAATGGAGAAGAGGTCAGTCGGTGAAATCAGGGCAAACAATGTTGATGTTGATCTCCTCTCTTACAGATAAGAACAAACAGCATTCAGAAACAACCTCTGCCTCACGATCATGCACGCTACTTATGTACATTTCACGAAGGTACTCCTGAAGTCGTAGAAAAAGCGATTGACGGGGCTTTGAAGGCTAAAAGTGTCTGGGAGAACTTACCATGGAACGACCGTGCGGCCATTTTCCTCAAAGCTGCAGACCTTGTGAGCGGAAAGTATCGCTATGAACTCATAGCAGCGACTATGCTTGGTCAGGGGAAGAATGTGTGGCAAGCAGAGATTGATGCTGCCGCTGAGGTTAGTCCAGACTCGCCTCTATTTATCCATATCTAGAAGCTTACATTGTATCATCTCAAGCTATCAGACTTTTTCCGATTCGGTGTTCAGTATGTTCAGGAACTGTATGCGCAACAGCCGCAAAAGAATTCGTCTGGGTCTTGGAAGTGTGTGTTTCCCTTGGATATTTGGAATTGGGCTGATGTACCTTTCTTAGCCGCGTTGAATATCGACCCCTTGAGGGCTTCGTACTGGCGGTTTCGCCCTTCAATTTCACGGCCATCGGTGGAAATATCCCTGGAGGCATGTTATTCTGCCCATCAAAGAGGCATTGCATGAATTAATGATTCCTTTTAGTACCTGCACTCGTTGGCAATGTTGTAGTATGGAAGCCGGCTCCTGCTGCAATATACTCGAATTATCTTGTTTACAATATCTTGACAGAGGCCGGTGTTCCTCCAGGTGTTATCCAGTTCATTCCAGGTGGACCTGAGGTCGTGCAAGCCGCAATCAAAAACCCGAATTTTGCTTCTCTTCACTTTACGGGCAGCACAAGCGTATTCAAGAGTCTTTGGAAAGACATCGCTCTGAATCTAGACATCTATAAAGTTTACCCGAGGATTGTAGGAGAAACTGGCGGAAAGAACTGGCACGTTATTCATCGCTCAGCCGAAATTAAGAATGCTGTTTTACAGAGCGTACGGGGTGCGTTTGAATATCAAGGTGGGTGCTTAGTCTTTTTGTCATGGTTTTTGCAAACCCTCTACTAGGACAGAAGTGTTCTGCGCTGTCGCGTCTCTACGTCTCAAAGTATGTTTGGGAGACAGGGTTTAAGACACAATTCCTCGAGGAGATCGCGAAGATCAAGGTTGGTCCTTGTACTCAGTGGGAGAACTTCTTGGGTCCTGTTATGTATGTGCTGCATGCCATTTCGGTGGTTAAGTTGATCTTAACTGATAGGTTGTGTATTATATAGTGGGCGGCGGGCATATGACACTATCACTAGTTATATTAAGAAAGCAAAGGATACAGGTGGCGAAATCTTGACGGGCGGTTCAGGTAAGCCAACCCTTTCATACACTCGATCAGAATTAAAAATGTTTTCAGCTGATGATTCCAAGGGATTCTTTGTCCAGCCCACCGTTATCCTCACCAAAGATCCTCATTCAGTAACCATGAGTGAGGAAATATTCGGACCTGTCGTGACAGTATGTAAATTTATGTACTATGTTTTTTCTGAGATCTGAGCATTTTCCAGGTCTATGTGTTTGAAGACAGTGACTATGAGCAGACTCTCGATCTGATTGATTCTACTTCAATCTATGCTCTTACAGGAGCCATGTGAGCACTAGATGCACCTACTGGTTTTAGGACTTATATTTATACGATGTAGTTTCGCTCAGGACCGCGTAGCTCTTCTTCAAACGACGAATCGACTTCGCAATGCGGCTGGCAACATCTACTACAACGAAAAATGTACGGGGGCAGTTGTAGGCCAACAGCCTTTCGGCGGAGCCAGAGCCAGTGGTACGAACGACAAAGCTGGTAGTGTAAGCATCTTTTGGCGCTTTATCAGTGCAAGGAGCATCAAAGAAAACTTTGTTGGCCTGGAGGAATTCCAGTACCCCTCTAATCTGCTCTGAGGATATGTCAATTTGTTGAGAACACATAGGAATGTATTTTGATTGTTGCAGATACATTTGAGGGACCCAGCTGAGAGTGGCGACTGATTTGGTACGTGTGACAGAGGAGGCATGACCCGCCCCGTTATTTCTATTTTCAAGTCATTTGCCTCTTTCACCGTCACCACCATGGCCCAATCCGCTCCAGTACAATCCAAGTTCCCAAATATGCCGGGGAAATCAGCAGATCTCGACCAGACCTGGGAATATCTAGTCATCGGCGTCGACCATATCATGACCCTGCTGGAGGCGGGCCTTTCTTTTGTGGATTACACTAATCTCTACACCGCTGTTTACAACTATTGTACGTCTACGAAAATGCATTCGCGGATGGATTCTGGTAGTCGAAGTGCTCATTTTGTTCATGATGGATGAGCTTGAGCGCTCATATTCTTTATCAGCCGGTGCCAACCTGGTAGGATCTGATCTGTATAACAAGCTTAGCGGATACTTCGTTCAACTCTTTCAACCTATGATAGAAGTTTGTGGTCAATTCATCAATATCGACCTTGCTTGTTCACCGTGGTATGTGATTAGAAATCAGAAGACTTACAGGACATCGACCTCCTGCGATATTACGCTGCTGAGTGGGATCGATACACCACGGGTGCCAACTACCTGAACCGTTTGTTCACTTATCTCAATCGGTACTGGGTGAAACGCGAGCGCGATGAGGGGAAGAAGAACGTGTACTCGGTGTATACTGTACGTTGTCCTCCCCTTTGGATTTGATCTCGTCTTACCCACCCACAGCTTGCTCTTTCACAATGGAAAACTTATTTCTTTTCCTACATTCAAAAGGACAACTTGAAACTGACTAATGCTGTCCTTCGGCTGATATCACAGCAACGTAATGGTGAAATTATTGATCAAGGTCTCATCAAGAAAGTTGTGGACTCGTTCGTCTCACTTGGGCTCGACAGCGCGGATCCTAACAAAGAGTGCCTTGACGTTTACCGGATTCAGTTTGAAAATACCTTCCTTGCAGCCACCGAGAATTACTACAAAGCTGAATCAGAGGCTTTCCTCGCCGAAAATTCTGTATCGGAGTATCTCAAGAAGGCAGAAGAGCGGCTAAGAGAAGAAGAAGCACGTGTCGAGCGTTATCTGCATACAAAGACAGGAAGGGATCTCGTCAGCAAGTGTGAACATGTCTTGATCAGTGCACACTCTGAATTGATGTGGGAGAGCTTTCAAACTTTGCTCGATTTCGACAAGGATGAGGATCTCAAGCGGATGTATGTTCTCTTATCGCGCACCCCTGAGGGCCTCGAACCTTTGCGTAAGAGATTTGAGAATCATGTCAAGAATACTGGACTGTCTTCCATTTCCAAACTGGTGGGCGAGGGTGATGTGAACGCAGAGAACGTAGATCCAAAGGCCTATGTAGATGCCCTCCTTGAGGTCCATCGTAAGAACTCGGAGACGGTCCAGACCAGTTTCAAGAACGAAGCAGGTTTCTCTGCTAGTCTGGATAAGGCTTGCCGCCAATTTGTCAATAATAACGCTGCCACTGGACCTTCATCAACCAAGTCTCCCGAGCTTATCGCTAAGCATGCTGATATATTACTTCGAAAAAACAATAAGATGGCGGAGGAGGATGACCTTGAGGTTGCGCTCAGCCGTGTGGTACGTCACTCGTTATTCAGGATGAACATCATTTCTTCATAACTGTGATAGATGATCCTGTTCAAGTATCTCGAAGATAAGGACGTGTTTCAGACATTTTACACCACCAAGCTTTCCAAACGTCTTATACATGGTGTATCTGCGTCCGATGAGAGTGAGGCCAGCATGATCTCAAAGCTTAAGGAAGCTTGTGGGTTCGAGTACACTAATAAACTCCAACGCATGTTTACTGGTTTGTTCGCCGTTCTTGATTTTATTCTCCCCGCTTATTTTGTTCAGATATGAGTCTCAGTAAAGATCTCACGGACTCTTTTAAGGAGCGCATGTCGCAGAACCACGATGATATGGATATTACGTTCAGCATCATGGTCCTCGGAACCAATTTCTGGCCCCTTAACCCACCTTCACACGACTTTGTCATTCCGCAAGAGATCATCCCCACCTACGACCGATTCTCGAAATATTACCAGAGCAAACATTCAGGTCGTAAGCTTACTTGGCTCTGGAACTATTCAAAGAATGAGCTACGCACGAATTACCTCAACCAAAAATATATCTTGATGACAAGTTCGTATCAGATGGCCGTACTGCTTCAGTATAACAGGCAAGACACCCTGTCGCTAGACGAATTAGTATCTGCCACTGCGATCGCGAAGGATATCTTGACTCAGGTGCTGGCTTTGTTGGTTAAAGCGAAGCTGCTCGTCAATGAGGAGCAGGATCAATATGATCTCAATCCTGGTAAGTCCATAGATCTTGTTTACCGGGGGGCTTCAATGTTTCTGGATCAGGTTTCAAGTCCAAAAAGATCCGTGTTAACCTCAATCTGCCAATTAAGGCGGAAGTGAGGGCTGAGTCAAGTGATGTTCTCAAGGCTGTTGATGAGGACCGTAAGTATGTGATACAGGCGACTATTGTACGGTGAGTCTTTCGAGTGGTTATGTGCCATGTTGATTCTTATCTTGTTCCGACTTCTTAGCATTATGAAGGCTCGTAAGACCATGAAGAACCAGGCTCTGATCCAGGAAGTCATCTCACAGACCTCTCAGCGCTTTGCGCCGAAGATCTCCGATATCAAGAAGGTGATGCAGCTTGTATCTGTGTTTGAGTGTGATAGATTGATGTATGTGTTTGTCCAGGCTGTTGAAACTCTTCTCGAAAAGGAATACATTGAACGGGTTGATGGTTCGAAAGACACCTTTGCCTATGTCGCTTAAGCAATCAATTTTTCCTTTGAGATTGGTGGTTCTTTTTTTCCCCCTCCTCTGCACCCTAATTTTCTGGTTGCTCGAGCTTCTTGCGGTAACATCCGCTTCACCTTCAGTACACAAACTTGCATTCCCTCGCCAATCTAACGTAAAATTAATCTCTCCTCCACAATTGCATATTGTATATACCATTACACATGTCGGTCGGATAATTATCATTTGTGTATAATACATGCACTTTTGCCTGTATGTTAGTCAAATCTAGCCGCACTTATGGTCTGATTCAGTCTCCTTGGAGTATGATGTCATTGTTAAAGTAGTTTGTATATACTGCGTTGCTTTTCTGACAAGGCTGACAAGATGGTCACGATCAGGAATCTTGAACTTGACCAACTCAACACACTTTGGTCTATGCTCCATTTTAATCATATGTCTGAATTTCCCCTTTGAGACCTCTTCAGCTCACAAAATGGGCCTGTGTCTCTGCAGCAGCTCAAGTACTGCATTGGATTCCTCACTATGACCAACGAGCTTGATCCATCCACAAACTACGCCTTGTGAAGGATTTTCAAGGCTTTGAACACAAGACAATCTTGGGTTCTGAGTCACAATGGAAGATAGATAGCCTTTGACAGCTCTCCCCATCTGGCGAGCCACAGGGGTGATGCTTCTGATCTGGTCCTGATGGAAATACTGTGCAGGTAGCTTGGTAGCAGTCTACACTATCTCACCCACCCTGCCAAGACAAGATGCCATCATTGACATCTCCTTTCCAACTCCATCACCTTCTTTCTCCCTTGGGTTCTCAATGAGCGAGAAGGTGAATTGATTTAAGCTGGTTCGAACATCGACAACAAGTATAGGTGGAGAGTATGATTGTATTCAATTTATATACACACACATGCTTCGTCTCAGAACTCATATCCTGCGTGCTCCATGATTTTCCCTGATTTCCAAAAAAAAAAACTTGGTCCCCCTTTATTTTCAAAAATAACTCTCTACCTAATCTACAAACACGAAATTTTCCTCATTGTTGAGAGAATTTTTTCTTGAGCTCTGCAACGACAGCATCGCCCATCTCCACCGTGCGCGCGGTGCCCCCCAAATCGGCCGTACGAAGGCCCCATCCACCTTGTTCGGGCGCATCAAGAACCGTGCGCACAGCGTCCTCGATAGCTTTGGCAGGTTTCTCGAGACCAAGGGAATAGCGAAGGAGCAGGGCAGCACTGAGAATAGTGCCGATAGGGTTGGCGATCCCATTACCGGCTATATCAGGAGCGGAGCCATGGATAGGCTCATAAAGACCTGGAGTGGGTTGAAAGTTTTCTGAGGAAGGAGAACAGGGTGCGCCAGCAAGGGAAGCAGAGGGGAGGAGGCCCAAAGAACCAGGGATAACACTGGATTGGTCTGAGAGACTGATTGAAATGAATAGACGTGGAAAAAAGGTAGAAAAAAAGAAAACTTACATGTCACCGAACAAGTTTTCGGTGAGTATGACTCCGTTCAGTTTTCTCGGGCAAGATACAATGATCATAGCAGCAGAATCCACCAACTGATGGTCAAACTTGATCTGAGGATAGTCTCTCTCCAACGTTTCCGTTACGACGCTTCGCCATAGCCTAGAGCTCGCAAGCACGTTCGCCTTGTCAATGCTATGAATGGTCAACGGAGGATCGGCAGTCAAAGCGATCTGAGCAGCAACTCGAGTGATACGCTCAACTTCTGCGACGGAGTAAATCATGGTGTCCCATGCAACGTCAAGATCAGGTTGAACATTTTGTTCTTTGCGGCTGCCGAAATAGGCACCGCCAATGAGTTCACGGACGACGATCAAGTCTGTGCCGCGGACAACGTCCGGGCGAAGAGGAGAGTTGGAGAGAAGGCTCTCGGAAGCAAGGTTGGCGGGACGGATGTTGGCGTAGAGGCCGAGAGTTTTTCGGAGAGCAAGGAGACCTGTTTCAGGGCGAACAGGTGCCGAGACACCCCATTTTGGGCCTCCAATGGAACCTATCTTCTGGATTCTTATCGAGCAATGGAATCCCTTGAAAAAGTTGCGCACCCATGAGAATAGCGTCTGCTTCCTGACAGGCTTTGAGAGTTGAAGGAGGTAAAGGCTCCCCAACAGCGTCAATGGCGCAGCCACCGAACAGATGGGAGTCTAGTACGAGGTCGAAATCAGAGTAGTGCTCATCGACCACTTGAAGAACTTTGACAGCCTCCGTGACGACTTCAGGCCCTGTCTCTCAAGTCAATAATTCACATCTTGCGATCATCAGCCTGGCAGGCCATACCGATTCCGTCGCCGTGAAGAAGAACAATGCGGAAGCTGACGTAGGGAGGTAAGGTATCAGACTGGTTGACAAAGAAATACTGTACTTTTTGGGGGCCATGGTGGGGGAACAGAAAAAATCCTGATCATGTGATTGATATCAAACATTATGGTAGCTAAACATGGAAACCGCAACCGAGGGAGGACTATACAGCATGCCGGCAGGAAGACTGGCCATACTCTCCCGATGTCTGGTCAGTCTCTCTCTCTGTCGAGTGATCTCCCGAGACAAGGCCATGTCGTGAGTGGAGACAGTGACAGAACGGGGAAGTTCGGTGACACTGGGCCACTTGAACGCGTGGTCAAGCAGGGACTGACGATCTGGGGGTTGGGGGTCGCAGTCTGCCTTGTCGGCGCACGTCAGGGCTTGGGAGGTGCAATCGTCGTACTTGAGCGCTTTGAAACCCTCGACATCATCCCAGTCCTTGTCGTGTGCACACCGATACCTGGGTCTTCTGGTGCAGCAGCCATACATGAGCCAGCAGGCAGCAACAAGAGCTACAAATGCGAGCGCAGACAGAATTGGGATGAGGTAGTGGAACAGAGCCATGGCGTCAGGAGGAGGAGATTTACTTATTTATTGGTCTTGGACTGGGTGTGACAGGGTGTGACAGGCTGCGATGCCACGGACGTCGTTTGCCTCGCTCACTGCACAGGCCCAGCAGCAGCAGCTCACCGACGCCGTCGACCAGTTCGAGCTCCCCAAGTCCCTCGTCACAAAAATCGCAAAAAGCGCACTTCCTGATAATGCAAAGCTCCAAAAAGACACCGTCTCGGCCATGGTCAAGTCCTCCACCGTCTTTATCAACTACCTTGGTCAGAACACTTTTTTTTCTCCCGTCGCCGTCCGCTGACCCTTTTTCAGCTGCAACGTACGCCCTGTTTTTGTTGTTTCGGCACCCCATGACCTTGGACATCCAGTGCCCATGATATCGCAACCTCCAAACAACACAAGTCTATCTCTGCAAACGACATCCTCCACGCACTCGACGTGATCGATTTCAGCCATCTCTCTCCCATACTGAATGAGCAGTATCAAGGTCCGTTCACTCAGATATGTGTGTCGTTCATCTCAGCTGTTGCAACCCCTAGCTTGGCTATTTGAAAAGGGCAAACGAGCCAACGGTCGTCTTCCTGTGTCCGGCGAGGACAATCACAGTTCTCCATTTACCAACGAGCCACTGGGGGGTCAAGCCCAAGCCGCTGGTTCAGGTGCCATGGAGGTCGAGGACAGTTAGTGTAGTATACCGTCTTTAGCACAGCCACCCCAAAGATTTTCTGATCTCCCCCACCATGGCCGAACCCAAATGTAAATCTCTCGTTCTCGATGCCGGCCCCCTTCTCTCGCTGTCGCCGCTCCGAGGCCTGGCATCGACCTACTACACCACGCCCCAGGTTTTGGCCGAATTAAAAGATGTTCGTGCGAGAGACCATTTTGAGAAATTGGGGCTGCTGTCCGGTGTGAACGTTGTCGTCAAGAGTCCTGATGCGGCGAGTTTGAGCCATGGTGCGTTTCTGTCCTTTTTTAGGGGAGGGAAGACTGAGACTGTGCAGTGATACAATGGGCAAAGAAGACGGGAGACTATTCTGTGCTTTCACATGCGGATATGTGTGTGATTGCGTTGACGTATATGTTGAGCGAGGAGTATGCGAGAGAGCAGGCAAGCAATCCGACGTTTTTCGTACGGCGAGGAATGCTGATGGAGTATTAGATGTCTAATCTCATCCAAACAGTCGAGACCATGGTCATTGACGCCTCGACAGTCGTCCCCGGCGAGGCGACAGGCACGGTCGGTGAAGAACAGCACCCAATTCAAGATCATGACCAGCATGCCTCGCCACACCCCATCTATGCAGATCCAGCAGACGAGGACGACGGCGAAGGGGAGTGGATCACGCCTCAGAATGCGGGCATCCACAAGTCGCGTGCTCTTGACCTCTTGCCAGACAACGAGGCGCGAGGCCAGGACGAGAAGATCGGTGCGGGGTGCATGACGGCCGACTTTGCGATGCAGAATGTGCTGCTGCAGATGCACCTGGATCTGGTCAGCGTGGACGGCAGGAGGATCCAGCAGGTCAGGAACTATGTGCTACGATGCCATGCATGTTTCAAGTGCGTCTCAACTATCGACTCTAGCGAAACTGATAGTCCCTAGGATATGCAAAGATCACTCCAAACAATTCTGCCCTTCGTGTGGCAATCCCTCGCTCCTGCGCGCGACAGCGACAGTGTCAGCGCCAAACGCCGCAGGCGACGCTCCCGTCCTCCAAGTCCATCTCAAACCGAATTTCCAATACCGCATCCGCGGCACAAAATACCCCATCCCAGCCCCGACGCCTGGGTCAGCAAAAAAGGGCCCAGGCGAGGGGCTGATTCTGCGGGAAGACCAGGCCGAGCACGTGCGGGCGAAGAAACGTGCAGACAGTAAGCGCCAGAAGGAAGAAACAAGGATGCTGAAAGCCAGCAGCTGGATGGACCCGGACTGGGTGCCGGAGATGGTGAGTGTGGGTGCTGGAGGGACGGGCAGGACGGTCAGAGCCTCAGGGATGGACGGGGACATGCCTGTCATTGGCTACGGGAGGAGGAATCCCAACGAGAACAAGTAGAAAGACATTACACTGTATAGACCAGTCCTTTCATGAATCTCCTCTTCTCAAACGACATCCACCACTTGCTGGGCTTGCCTGTCCCGTCCGCGTACACTTTCTCCACGAGACGCGCGGCGAGCTCTTGTCGCGCCTGCACCAGGTACCCGCGCAGATAGTCTATGCACGATTCAGACACAGTCTCAGGTAAACGCAACGACGCACCGGCGTCTGCACGACTCGCCGGCGCAGCATAGTGGGCATTCAGAGGAAAGCTGGCATCGCCGGGGATCGCGAACGCGTCGACAGATAGCGTGTTCAACAGCTTTCCAGCCTCGATCTGGGACGGCAAAGAGCGCTGAGAGCCGAGCTTGGACAGACAGTCGGAGACGTAGAGGATGAGGACGATGAGGGTTCTGTCCGCAGGGCCCTTGATCTCAAAGTTGCGGAACAGAGAGTTGGCGCGGAAGAGGTCGAGTGCCTCGTCTACGATGTCGTACTGCCCAGGATCGCCTTGCAGAGGTGAGCACACGAGGACAAGCCAGCTGGGGAGCATACCGATGGGTGCTGGCCCGCGGACGCGTGTGCGGAACGGAAGGACAGCGAGGTTGCCGACCTGGCGCATGTCGGGCGCTGCGTTCAGCGTCGAGTGGTAGGCCTGTCAATGGTTTGTCGTCGCTGTGAGAGGCAGACAGACGCAGCACGCACGGGCATCGTGGTCAGAGCGAACAAATGCTTGCCTCTGTTTGTCTTCTGCCTCCCGCCACCATGTCCCACATCCAGGGTGATCCTGCCCCCGACACCGTCACCAGTACGTCCCCCCGGCCATCGTCACCCCACTGTCCTCACCACGTCCCGCTAGAGCTCGTCAGACGCCTTCGGGCATTGACCCTCAGACTCTTGCCTGTCGAGGTCGATCCGGAGAGTCTCACCGATCCCACCAGTCGCGTTATAACCCACAAGGTCATTTCTGCATATCGTGCTGCCGGTGGGGACTTTGAACACGCCGTAAGTCACAGTCCGACGCCGTTCTTGCTCCAACGCCGCTCTGCTCTTCGTAGCTGCCGTATTGCTTGCTGCGCGCTCGTGAGGAATTCATGTGGGATGCAAATCACAATCCTGCGGATTATGAAGAGAACTACGGTCGAGGTGTGCCTTGTACCAAGCCCATGTTCGCCTACCCATACTTTGTCAGCTGTTGCTTGTGAAGTATTGGCCAGGAAGATTGTACACTTGTTCCCGAGGGACCAGTTGACGGACATCATGTCGACTAGGTATCAACACCTTCAGTCTGATGGGGATGTCAGCGATCCTGCAAGTGCCCTTGAAATGGCGGTCGACCAGCATTGGTATGTCATATTTGGAATATGAGAGTGCATAATGACACGGGCTCCAAGCACAATATTCTTGTCGTCCAGCGAGGCGCAGGATGGTAAGGTCCTGAGCAACTTCAATATGTGTACACTGATGTGGTGGTAGTCGTGAATGCACTCTGGAACGGCGAGCTTGTTCAGATCAATAACAAGAACAACGATATTGACTGTACGTCAACTCTCTTTCATTGACATCTTACTGACTAGCGTCAGACATTCCTTACTCACAATTACGCGAACATATGCTCATCAGTCGCATTGACCCCTCTCGGCTGTCTGTCCCTAGGCAAGTCCTGGATCACTAGTCTGGTGGAGTCATTCATCTTCTTCCAGATACCAAAATATCTTTCGTGTCGTCGTCTGGCTTTTTTTCCTTGGGGTGTACTCTCAAGCCGGTGTGCCAAATTTAAATCTGTTTTCTGTTCTCGCATAACAGGTTCCGTAGTCCGCGAGCCGCTAGATAAGATTGATGTCAACAAGCGCGAATTTGATGCTTGGGAGATTGCCCTGTACTTCATGAGTCTTTCTTTCACCCTTGAAGGTCAATCTAGTTGATGCACTCAGATATTTGACAACTGACAGGCATCGTACCTAGATACCTTTAAAGTAGGCTCAGCTTTGAAGCTGGTTGATTGGCCACCTTATCTGTTACTTTTAGCTCTTTAAACTTTTACAATTTATCACCTGGTGGCAAGCTTTCTCATTCTGGAGCGTAATTGCCTACATAACAGATGTGCTCCTCATTGTCGCTTTCTCTTTCCGTGTCGTCGGATCGCAAGTGGCTAATGAAGATGTGGGTGCGCTTTGGAGGTTGTACAGTTTTCAGGTCTTGAGTTGTGTGGCGCCCTTCATCTGGATGAGTAAGTCATGCTGGTATTTTCCTCGACGGAGATGCTAATTCTGCTGCACAGAACTTGTCACTATCTTTGATGGTTACAAGTCAGTATCTTACCCTCTCTATTGCAGATCATCTTATTGTGATACTCAATAGGTACATTGGGACCATGCAGATCTGTGTGGCACGCATGTTGCAGGAATCTGGAATTTTCTTCGCGGTGATTATATGTGCATTGTCTGAATGTTCTCATTTAACGACTTCTTGCTAGTTGCTCTCCGTTCTTGCAATAGGTTTCGCGCAAGGTCTGTTTGCTTTGGATGCTGCAGACGGATCAGTTGAATCGCCATATACGGTGAGCAGGTTTATATACAGGATCTCCTTTTTCGAAATGAGCCTATCGATCTTTATTAGGTCATTAATGTTCTCGTTCAAGCGCTACTACAGTTGGTATTATTTCGTGAAACTTGCATCGCTGGATTATCACATCGATTCCCAGATCGCCCGACTATGAGAGGTTCAGCACGAGCCCGATCGGCCTTCTCTTGTACTATTTGTATGTTTTGTTTCCCAGCCATTCGTTAATTAACCGGATTTTTTTTGGATAGCTGGAACACTGTCACTGCGATTATACTCCTCAACATTCTGATCTCTTTGTTCTCGTCTGCTTATGCTGAAGTGATTGATAACGCTGAAGCACAGTATCTTGCCTTTTTTGCGTCCAAGACGATTGCCATGATCCGTGCTCCCGATTCTTATGTGTACCCGGCGCCATTTAACCTGATTGAGGCTATTTTCATTGCTCCCTTTGAGTAAGGGGTTACTTTTTTTTATTTTGCCTACGAGAGTATCCGCTCAACTGGTTGAGAACAGGAAATTTCCCTTTTTACGTCTGAATGAAAAGAATTACGCCAAGGTTTTTTTGTGTGTTTTCTTTTGTGACCAGTGTATCCACCTCACTTGATCTTACATCAGCTTAACCGCTTCGTCATGTCGTTCATCTTTTTAATTCCACTCACAGCCATTGCGCTATACGAATCCTC
>Ga0153987_1000283_pt1 | contig 17617 bp, 17 predicted proteins | sample TSNC071MetaG_FD_102279 | JGI IMG/M metagenome (GOLD analysis project Ga0153987, IMG submission 102279) | Attine ant fungus gardens microbial communities from North Carolina, USA - TSNC071 MetaG | ecosystem: Host-associated > Fungi > Mycelium > Unclassified | place: USA: North Carolina, William B...
AGAGAGAGAGAGAGAGGGAATGAGACCAAAGATCTGGCGAAATATCCAGACGAAAAAATATGAGGAGTTGATCAAGGTGATCGTCGGAACACCAAGAATAGACAAGAATCGTCCCTCCACAAAACGAATCATAGGCTAAGATCGGTAGAATAGAAGATATGGACAACTAGATGCAAAAAAAATCATGAGTGACGGTGAAAATCGAATCTGTACCAAGGTCGGAAGGAAGAAGACAAACAATAAGAGTAGAACCACCAACCCAACCACCAACCCAGCTATTAATGGGATAAGCAAACCCGAAAACGCAAAGACAGGATGATCATGAAGCTTTTGAACACGATAATCTTTACCAATTTGTTGGACCCAGAAAATCGTATTCGCCATTTCCGAGTCCCTGATCACCCAATCCGGCCATTTCACTCATACTCATTCCTCCTCCACCTAAGCCGCCCATACCACCCATACCACCTATTCCACCACCCATTCCACCCATACCATGTCCCATACCGCCCATACTCATGCCACTCATTCCTCCGAATCCCACGCCACCACCCATGCCACCCATACCTTGTTGAGCCACAGGGTTCGGCGTAGCCGACATTTGTCGTGTTGCATCGCCCAATGGATATCCTGGGCCCACACTATGTCCACCACCAAACCCTCCTCCACCAGGCATGCTATTGCCTACACCACCTGAGTTTCCCCAACTCATATGCTGACCATTAAACACCGGACTTTGCTGGCCACCACCTCCACCGTTGTTCGCACCTCCACTAATCTGTTGCTGATTCTGGTGCATAAGTCTCGCAGCCTGATTCTGCTGTTGTTGCAATATTAGTCTTTGATATTCTTCCGTACCCGGAACCGCGCCTCCTCCACCTCCCAATCCACCCATTCCTGTACTTAATGACCTCGAAGGCACTCTCGGCGTCATTGAAGATGTTGCGCCCGCTTCCGATGGTGATCTAGTGCTCCGTGCAATACCAGGTATTGCGCCACCATTCGATCGTAACGGTACAAACACATCTCTTGCCATTCCCATTCCTCCCATGCCACCAGCGCCACCGCCAACAGGTGAGCCATGCGAAGGGGGAACCATATTTCCAGCTTGCTGTTGCTGTTGCTGTTGCTGTTGTTGCCTCAACAAACGTTCTTGTTGCATCGCTATCTGTTGTGGTATAAGACCACCCATCCCTCCATGTCCAGTATCTGGTCCGCCCATCCCTCCAGGTGCTCCTCCATTACTGGCCATAGCACGTTGTTGCTGCAACAACATCAACTGTCTTTGCTGGCTCATATCCATGCCTACGCCGCCCCTTGTAGGCACCATCATCCTCGGATCCATACCTCCCATTCCACTCATTGCGCTTGTACCTGTGCCAGGCATACCCATGTTTCCTACTCCCATACCCTGGCCCATCATCCCTCCACCCGCCTGAGGCACAACTGGCGAACCAGGCGCACCAAATCCTCCTGCACCTGTGCCGCCCCCACCAGCCACACGTGACTGAAAAGCTGCCTGCATTTGGTTGTGTTGCACCTGCTGTCGCTGCTGTTGTTCCTGTTTCGCATATAACGTCTGCTGGGCAACGATCATTTTCTGTACTTGCATCTGTGGCGGCATTTGCTGGAATCCTGGTAGATTTCTGATCATATACTGCATGAATGGATGGTTGGGCTGTTGTAACATCCCATACATCGAATTCATCGCGATTTGAGGCATTGATCCTCCACCAGGACCTCCCATAACTCCAGGACCACCTGAACCAGGACCACTGCCCACACTACCCGTACCTCCAGGATTTCCAGGATTAGTCCCAGGTGGAGACATTTGTCGGGCAGCAGCAGCTTGCATCTGTGCTCTCGCTTGTGCCTGAGCTTGCCTCGTACGAAGATGTTGTTCAGGCGTCATCCCACTACCACCCATACCCCCGTGCATACCCATTCCTTCTAAAGTGGGCATCTGCGGTCCCAATCCAGAACCAGGATTAGGATTTGCAAGAGCAGGTGTAGGTGTCGATGAATTTGACGGCCCACCGTGTCCTGCGCCAACACCTGCATTGACACCTGCATTAACAACTGTTCCACTACTACTGTTCCCAACATGGCTTGAGTTACTTGTTGCACCACCAGACTTGGAATTAGGCGTTGACGAGCCACTTGCTGTCCCATTCACTGGCGTACCACCAGATACCGCACCTGTGGTTGGGTTGACTCCGTTCACGTTGGGCATAGGTGGTACAGGCGGTGCCATGAAACCTTTGCCTTCGCCGGTATCGCGTCTCTTGTTCATCGTCATCTGAGTAGAATCTTCAATTCTGTCTCGCTTAAGGGCACTCTGCTGCTGCTGCTGCTGTTGCTGTAGGGCTCTCATTCGAACGATTTCTTTGGAAAAGAGATTAGGAAGTTCAGAAAATAACTGGCGTATACGATCTGTGGAGGTAAATTCGAGGAGTGGTGGTGGATCCATGTTGGGTAATGTCTTTGAAGGACAACATGAATACTGATGAGATCAATTTGTCTGAAAATCGACATACGGTAAAATGACCTTCGACGGCGGCGGCTAACCATGACAGATTTGTTCTTAGACAATTTGCATATCTAAAGGAAATGAGCACAACGATCCCATGATTGGACAGTAAAAACAAACTGGATGAAACGAGGATCATTGTCAGGAGTGCCATGTGACCGGAACTGAGCAAAAACACTAATAAACGCCATCAAAATTTGCGTTGAATGGAGAGAGAAATTGCAGTTCACTTTAAGAGTTCAGAATTCAATTCCAGGACTTTCGTGGCTTTGGGATCACGAGCATCATTGTTGGACTGGGCTATGGGATCAAAAGCAGGGATATCTGGCGGTTGTCGTAGTTGTTGTGGCTGTTGCATAAACGTAGAGGCATTATTAAATGATATTCTAGTGCCTATTGTTCGGGATGGTGATCTTGTGGTCTGACGACCTTTTGAGCGTTTCTGTTGAGGACGTTGAGGGGCGCGCGGCTGTTGCTTCTGCGGTGGCTGTGACTTGACTAGCCTGGTAGTAACAACCTTCCTTTCGACTTTTTTTTCTCCTTTCTTCTTCTCTTCACTCGCTTCTTCACCCTCACCATCGAGCTCGTCAGCTGGTGGTGTCAGAGGACTCAAAGGCGAGCTCTGTCTCGAGATATCAACCTTGGTCGCTCCAGTAGCCTCTTCTTCTTCTTCTTCCTCTTCCTTGGTTACTTGTCCTGGTGGAGCTGCAACACTCTGTCGTTCGACGCCACCTCCTACATGTCCACTCTCACCCTGCCCTGATGGTGAGTTCGTGTCTGGGACAGGCGACAACGACGAACTCCGATCGCCTTCGCCCGATTTCGGTGATGCTGAAAACGCAATATCCGTTGTAGATGGATGGTGAGGTGGGTCAGATTCTGCAGCTGAACTACTTGATAAGTCATTACTTGTAGGCGCTGTGGGCTGAGTGGTCTGCATCGATGGAGTAACCGCCGAGGTCACGCTTAGCGGATCCATCCCGACACTGTCCACATCCGGCGACAAATGTATCACATCCTCCAAACCATCATTCAAAAATTCCTCCGGTCTAAACTCTTGTGCATGAACTAGCGCCGATTCCGTATCCACGCCTCCAAGCAGGTCATCGGGACCCATAACCGAGCCACTAGACGTCGGTGGACCAAATGGATCATCGCCGCCAACATCCCAAGTGAAGGAATCAAGAGCAGCGGCAGAAGCGGAGGACTTGAGCGGTGATGTGGAAGAATGACTGAGATCAACGTGGATCATCTTTACTTTGCAGTTAAATACGTGACAAAAAAACAGGACTTGTGAGGCGTCGTCTCTCGGTAATGTGAGAAGGTTCCAGATGAAAACTAGTTCTGTTGAAACGGATTGGTATCAAGTCGCCCCTTGGGATGCAATTGTGCTGTCAAAACGTACTATGGCCTTGTAGAAAAGCATAATAGACATGTATTCAGTCTCACTCATGCAGTCTTCCAAGCCAGGACGCACTACTCACGTCTGTACACAGCCAATTTATCCGGCTTGAAGCTTTTCACTCCTGAACCGGGTGTCCTCAAGAAAAAGCGATGTTGCTTGGGAATTGTTGCCAGGAAGGGAATAATAAGCGACGGGGAAGAGTCGAGAAAGCAAGGGCAGCTGTGCAGGAAATATACACCCCGATTTCAGCGTTTGGAGGTAGTCGACTGGGTCTTTCAGCTCAGGTCTATGCGTGAGAGTTTTATGTCGGAGTCTCAATACAGTACCAACCATGATTGCCCCCGTGCAGGGCACATCAAACGAAAGAGAGAGTTAGCACTTGAGCAGGACAGGTATTTGAGCCATTCCTCTACTCTGCATTGTTGCTATATCAGAATTCCGCCGGCGGAACATGTTCCTGGCTAACCGCAGCAACCGTCGTCCATGTGAAACACCTCCAATCATTCGTATTTGATAGATGCCTAGCAATGAGCATGTAATAATACTAGTAATACTTCTAATTACGCCAAACGAATGGATGGACCCGATCGTCCGCGTATTGTACATGATTGGAGAGATACAAAGCACATATTAGGAGCCGTAGTAGTCGTGAACATGAACATGAGAGTGATCGTGTAGTAGTCCGCGTTCCTTTTGCCAAGTCGAGGCATTTTGATCAAAAGAAAAATAAGAATGAAAGAAAAAAGAGTGGCAACGCCCTGAAACAGATGCTTTTACAGATTGAGGGGGGCATTCTCAGGAAATACAAAAATTGGATTTCCCCATCATTCCAAGACCTACCCACCGTCATCCGTACAACCTCTCCGAGACTCAAACCTCGTTTGCATTCCTTATACCCCCCGACCTTGAGGGCACCAAACGTCGGAAAGCATTTTGAGTTTGCTCAGGTGTGGGTTCCTTATCCCGTCCTCCAGAACCATGCTTCATTCCATCGTGCGACACAGAATGAGGCATCGCCGCCTTTGTTGCAGCTCCCCACATTCGACTCAGAAATCCTCCAGCAATACCAGCTCGCGAAAGGCTTGGCATCGTTGCACTCGTTGCCATCCCTATCTCCGATTTGATCGCTGCTGCTGGAGGAACCGTCACTGAACTCGATCGCCTTGCGTCATTACTCTTCAGCTGGATACTCTGAACGGGGGAATTTGAAGCAGTAACAGTATTGATTGATGAGGTATCAGACGGCTTCCTAGGTCGAATATTGTTCTTGTACACATGCGTAGGAACTGGACGTAGCATAAACGGTCGCTTCGTTGGTGTCGGTTCTGCCGATCCATCTCGTTCATCTTGGCGTCGACGCTTAATAAGTGACTTCTTCTCCACTTCGATCTCATATCCTTCATCGTCAGATTCATTGTTGCTAAGCCACCCTGAGGACGAGGAAGATGAGGAGCCAGTGTCGTCCACCAGCGAAGCCATATCCGAAGATGAAGTTGACGTGGATCCTGCACTCAGGCTGTTAGACATCGAATTCGACGAACTAACTGGGACAGCGCCGCTCTGTCGAGAAGCAGAAGAACTAATGGAGGCAGACAGATGCGCTGTCGAAAGCCGTCTTGCAATTCCACGAACTGCAGACGTAATCGCTGCAGAAAATGCAGAAGGTTCTTCATCCATTGGTGTAGGTAATTTCGTCTGTGCCTGTACCTGTAAAGCTCGAGCCTTCCCTGCCTTTGACACTTTATCAATTGCCAGTGCTCTAGCCGAACCTGAATGCATAAATGGCGCAAAATGCTTAACAGCTTCCTGTTCATGGAATCGTAAATCATAATCCAAGAGATAAAGCAGTTGCTTTTCCATCAGGTTGATCTCCGCAACATCAAACATAACAGCGTAATTGGCCCAATGCACATTCTTGGGTGATGAATCGTTCAGATACTTGGCAGTTACAATGAGCGTAGCGAGAAACACTCTATGACGGGTACAGGGCATTCCTGAACTCAAGCATCAGTCCCTTCTCTCCTCTGTAATGTAAACGGTTGAAACAAATCACCTTTGGCCACATCCGGAAGTTTGCTCCTCAACCTCTCGAGATAAATCAAGGTTGTGAGTAACGTCGGTACCTGTACATTCGAGCATTTGACAAGATGCACAATAAAATTCTCCAACGAAATCAATTTCTGAGTTGATCCTTCAACCATTCGAGTAGGCACTATCCTTTTTGAAGGTAACGATGCAGATGGAGTATTAGGAGGAGTAGCGAGGCCCTGTCTTGAAGCATCTATAGAAGATCCACCAGCACTGGCAGATGTTGCCACACCACCACTTGTCGTTGATGGCGAACAATCACCGCCGCCATCCCCAGATGAATTGGCACTATTCGACGACAGTGAGGAGGAAGACGAACAACCTGGCGGGGCATCATCTATATGAATGACACTCGCTGCACTGTTCGCGACATAATGTATCATATCCAACGAAACTCGCTGTTGCAATAGTGACACCAGCCTTGAATTATGCATAGATACAGGTAACAGAGAAGCAGGATGCCTACGACCCGGATGCACAAGATGAGTCGTTGCCGGCATAACCACAAATCCACAGGAAAGAAACAAGATCTATATGCGCACGACGTGGCAAAAGAGGGGATGATATTTGCGTAGTAGATGTCAGAACCCGTCAAAGGATATGTGGCAATCCTGGGTCGGCGAGGAGCAGCCGTTCAAGTCTGAATGCCAAAAAGTGGGTACGTCACCCCGTCTAGGGATGTGGTGTGTGGTAAGAGGAAAGGAAGGTGGAGAAAGGGAAAAAGAGACACATTGTTTCGGCCTGGATGTGTTTTTCAACATATTTACATCAGAGACAAATCCTGCCACGCGAGCAAGGTCGATCTACTAGCAAAGATGATATCATGGTCAGTAATAGATACAATGATCAGATTCAATTTGTCACGTACGACCTGCAAAGCTCAATGCAGGCTGGTCAGAGCTCGCTGGCAACTCCATGTATTGAGGCTTGTGTTCGAAAAATCTCAAACCGAAGACAGTATCACATCAAAACAAAAATATGATAGATACATTCTCACGTGATGTAGATGTATTTTGCTCAGATTAAGATGCAGATGGCCTAATCTACAGGGCCTGAGGGGAAATAGCAAAGTTGACCAATAGATAGTTCAAGTATGTACGTGATAAATGTATTCATAGACCAGATATGTATTGACACGCTCTCGTACAGCAAAGTGTTTAGGATGAAGAAACGCGTGAGCTGCTTGCTCAGACAAGCTTCACATTTACCGACTTATATTTCACAGCGACAGTTACAAACTCGTCTCGACGATATTTGATTTAATCACTTCAAAATTGTCTCTAAGATGTCTCTTAATCCTGCTTCCCCTCTTCCTTCGTGGCACGAACACGCTCTCCACTCTGAGTTCCAACACAATATAAAATGCTACCAAATAGCACAAAGGCGGCACCACTCCACATCACTCGATAGTTAACCGTCCTTGCTTTTGTACCATCCACACCTGGAATGATCCCGGCACCGAGAACGCTGAGCAGTAAACTGACAGCCTTCCTGACGACCAGAACAAGAGTCACTGTCAAGGAACTAACACGGGTGGTAAGCCTGTGCACACCAGAAGCACAAATGAGTTGAGTTCCAGTGTTGATTAACAAGGGCACCAATGCATGAGGAACAGGGTAAGAAAAGTGTAAGAATCTATCACGACTCTGGGCCTGAGATGGTACCACGAATGTTGCGTCTCGAGGCACCAGAAAGGGAGCGACGGTAGAAGGAACAGGAAGTGATGCAGACCAGACAGTTCGTGGACCGTTTGACACAAGACGTGCCTGGGCTCCTATATCTTGTCGAAGGAAAATGAACATGGGAAGAGAAAGAAAATGAAGATAGAAGAGCGACTCTTGCCATTGGGGAGCCTGAGAATCAGACTTGGCTGACGCATCATTGTTCGAGAGTTGGGGTCGGCCGTAAGTACTATAAGTCCAGTCTTGGACAAGTCCAAGGAAACCCGCAAAAAATAAGGCCAAGGTCAGTATTGCAATTCCTGTTATATAATTCCCAAAATCGCCAGTAGTGGTAAATCCAGAGGTACGTGTGGATGGGATAGCAGAGAATGTTGTCAAAAGCACGCCAATCGTAACAAGAAAGACAGAGAGAACTTGTGTCAGGTTGTACCTATGAGAGTATTAATATGTTTTCTGATAAAAGAGCGTTAAGATTAACTTTTTACCACGTAGCAGCCATCCAAGTGTCATGCTCACAACTAATCCAGAGCTCCTGAAGATGATGTGAACACTCATGGGTATTTGGTACCTGAACACGGCATTGTTCAGCACAGAAACCAGGTAAAAGAGCCCAACCTGAATCAGGTACGGCATTAGAGGTATACGTCGCGGCTTGAAACGCGGTCCATATCGTGTCCATGTGATGTGTCGAGGAAGACCGTGCAACGAGATCAACACGAACTGGAAGAAGGTGATGAGAGAACCGGCGTAAGGATATTGTGATGTCAGCTGTTCCAATGTGATTGCATTACTGTTTTTCGACACGTCAATGAATTGTATCACGGAACACAACGATACTCGCCTACAGCAGCCACCAAAAACGAAGCCCAGGGTCACTGTCCAGTCGTGAACGAGGTGAAAAACCATGACAACTCCCAAGTTGAGAAGGTAAAATAACCCTGGCGCTTAGTTACCATCGTGCATGATCAGAATCTCAACGAATTAGCTCTATTTATATACTGCAACAATTAGTGCCACTCACTGCCTTTGTTGCTCTGCAATCCTGACTGAATTAATGTGTTGACTTCTCTTTGATTTCTAGGAGGACAGATGAGGGCTGGAAAGGCAATGGATCAATTAGTTTGCGATTGGGCACCGGTATTCCTGATTTTTGAAAATAATTCATGTGTATTAAAAACACTACTGTAATATTTGCACAATGGATCGAAGCACAAAACACCAAATGCTACAATGATGTTTGAATAGGACATTCGGATCGTTTAGATTCTGCAACAGTGCCTAGAACAAGAAGTATGTAATGAACAGGTTTGGAGTCAGCTATAATATCAAATTTGTAACACTTTTCGATATGGGCGCTTCCAACCCGGAGGACCCTCTGGGATACCACATCTGCTACCAGAGGATAAACAAGCATTTGTAACTTGTGAAGCTGTCTTATGATCCCCCATAAGAATATGAGACAATGGATAAGAATCCTACGGTCATTCACTACTGAAGCATAGGTCTCGCACAGGCCTCATGATCTGCACAGTTGGTAATTATTGAGGGGAGGCTGATAGAACATAAGTAAACATAGCAATGTGAAAGAACTTTTGAATCATGAAATCTGCCTCAACGCGTCCAACTCGTCGTCTAGCTCTTGTTGTGTCATCTTTTGGCGGGGATTTCTGCTCCCTTTCCTTCTGGCACTTCTTGAGTTTCGTGTATCTCGATTGTGCCTCCCCAGTCCTCGACTCCTTCTACCACTATCTGAGTTTACTTTTGGCAGCGATAAACGCTCCCGCAGGGATCCTGAGCTTAAGGTTTCTTCGCGGTCGATCTCGTCGGCAAATTTCCAGATTGCATGTTCTCCCTGCGTTCGGTGCGTCAGCTTGTTCTTCTTTCGATCGAAATCGAAGAGATTGGAGTCGGAGAATCGGTCAATTAGGGTCTTCCCGTCTTGTGCAATGTAATCCGACCGCATCTTTGATGGAGGAGATGGAGGAGCCTCATCCACTACATCTATTGACTGAGTTTCATCTATGTCAGAAGCCTGCTGAAGTTGATCTAGTTCAGTATCCAATCGTTGTCTTTCTGTGTCTTCATTGACGGGGGACCAGTTTTCGTCATTCTTTCGAGCTCTCTTAGCGGGAGGCAGATCGCGGCCATTGAAGGATTCCTTTCCTGCTTCAACTCCGTGCCGTTTATAGAACTCGCTCTCCTTTTTGGCACCCCTTTTCTTCACGTCGCCGCGCTTTGCCCATCGCATTTTAAGCACCCCTTTAAGCCCTTCACTTTTTCCCAAGGTCTTGTTTATCCGCGCTTCCGCTGGCCACAAGGAAATCGGGATAGGTTTTGCGGTCACGAACTCATCAGGATCTGGATCCTCCATAGAAGACTTCTGAAGTAAACTGAAGGCGATACGAGCAAGGGAGTTAGATTTGTAGACGAGAATGCAGGTTTGATCATTGACCCATTCGAGGCCAAGCGGTGTGGTATCGAAGTATTTGGCGTAGGCGAATAATCGTGCAGTTGGGAGGTGGGATATGGGAGTACCCTGCAGAAAAATGGCATTCGCTCTATAATCAATTTCTGTTTCGCAAGTCAAACAATGGAACAAGAGCAATTGGGCATGACTAGCCTTCCATTTCAATGTCGCTGTCTTCCAAGGATTCATTCACGGGTTCGGTACTGTCAAATTCATCTTCATCCTCGCGCTTACGCTGTACAACAATTTGATGCAAATCATGAATAATTCCACCAGGTCCAGCCGCGTGTAATAGGGGAATTGGGAGCGTTTACATTCAGAACCACAGAATAAACAACGCCAGATAGATAACAATGCTGGAATCAGGTTTTGCATCTCAAAGAATAAAGACTATTATAAAGAGGACATACCTTAGAACTCTGTGCTTCAGTGAGAAGATAAATTTTTGTAGTGCCTATTCGGCTGGCCAGGTCGGAACGTGGATCGTCCTCGTTTGTAGTTGGAATTTGTTGCTCGTAAGCAATAGAATTGTCATAAGATAGCGTATTCCCTGGTTCATTGACTGGCGACGCAAGATCTGTAGCAACGTCCATGGTGGTTAGGAGTGGAGTGCGGTGACGGACATCATCAAAATTGATGGCAAACAAACAGGACTTTGTGTCTGCTCCAATTCGTAGTCACTGAGTGCGAAACAGTACAATGTCAGAGACAGCCGAACCTGCTGTAAAAAGTCATAAATCCCACCGGAAAGACAAACGTTGGTTTCAATGCAATCACCAGACCTTTGGCCTAACCAATCGAATTAGCCTGGGATACAGATGATATTGACCAGTACGTTTGCTTTCTCTCTCACTGCTCTATGGCGTCTAATGTGTAATGGCTCTATAGTGTGAGTCTCTTTAGCTTTGTGCTACTTCATATTTGATCTGAATTCTCTCAGTGGAAAGTTGATTCTTTTGCGCAAACGGACAATAAGAGCGGAGCTTTCACAGAAGAGTCGTCTTTTGCCACTCTTTTCCCAAAGTATCGGGAAAATTACTTGCGAGAAGCATGGAGTGCTGTAACTAAGGCTCTAGAGACTCATGTAAGCGTAGCTGTCTCTACTCGAACTTCCATTAATCGACCACTTCAATCCTATCACTACCATTATTGGCAGGGCGTTTCTTGTACACTTGATCTGGTCAATGGTTCAATGTCCGTCCGGACTACACGCAAAACCTACGATCCTTACATCATTTTGAAAGCACGCGATTTGATAAAGTTACTCGCTCGTGGTGTAGCGGTTAATCAAGCTGTGAAAGTTCTTGACGACAACATGGCGTGCGATATCATAAAGATTGGAAATTTAGTTCGGAATAAGGAAAGATTCGTAAAACGTAGGCAGAGGATTATAGGACCAGATGGTAGTACGTTAAAGGCACGTATATTCATTGAATCTATTCAGTTATATGCTGAAAAAAGGCCCGAAATAGGCGATTGAGCTACTCACACAGTGTTATGTCCTCGTACAGGGAAATACAGTCAGTGTGATGGGACCGTATAAATCTCTCAAGGAAGTGAGAAGAATAGTACTTGACTGTATGAAAAACATTCACCCTATCTATCGAATTAAAGTATGTCCTTGTTACCACTGGTATGCAGAGTGCTGCTATAACCTGCCCTACAGGAACTCATGATTAGGAAAGAGCTTGCAAAGGATCCTAAACTAGCAAATGAATCTTGGGATCGTTTCCTTCCCCAGTTCCGCAAGCGCCATCTCAAAACTTCAGAAAAAACAGCGAAGAAGAACGAGAAGCTACAGGCCAAAGCAGAGGCTTCTGGTCTTGTAGCAAACGCGGAAGGGGCGAAGAAAGAAACGAGAAAAGAAAGGGACAAGAAAAAAGTGTATACACCATTCCCGCCGGCTCAACAACCTCGAAAGGTCTGTAGTGCTCCATTGATCTTATTGTTCTTGAAACAATCTTCTATTTCAACCAAACCTCTTGTTCATCCGTCTCGAGTGAATTTTTACATTACTCTTTCTTCAGATCGATCTTCAACTGGAAACTGGAGAGTATTTCCTGAAAGCACGCGAAAAAGAAGCACAAGAAACACAGCGGCGGAAGCAACAGGTCAGATTATTTCTACACTACTAGCACCTCATAAGCCTTACCTGTTCTGTTCCTAAGCAATTGGAAACTACAGCAAAACGAAAGGAGAAAAGAGCGGAAGCGTTTGTTGCCCCTGCGGAGAAAGCCGAAATCACCGTCGAAGAACGACTCAAAAGAAAACGCTCCGCAGTCGCAAGCCTCAATGAAGGGGAGGTCGCTACAAATCTTGGATCAGAGAAGCGAAAGAAGAAAAGAAAGGATCGTCATGAGGGCGACTAGATTCGTTAGCATTAAAACTTTTTCACTTTGATGGATGGGCACCATTCCTTATATCGCGCCTAGCTGATAATTACTGCCATAACGCTCCTCATTCGACTAGACAATACACGTACTGTGTTTTGCTCATTCTCTGCATGATTATTACTTTGGACAGGTACATCAAGCCCAGCGCTCAAAAGTATCCAGGAGTTTGTTGTGAAGATAGTGATCTATCATATGCAATTGGTAGATTCGATTCGCAGAGTGCTCTAATGCTGCCTAGATTGCTTCTAATAACACAATTACATCCCAGAAATGCTGCCTAAAGTCATAGACATCAGCCATAGCACGATATGATATTTATGATGCATAGGACAACAAGATGTACGAATAGACAAAGGCAATGAATGAAAACTCGTAATCTAAGCGGGACAACATTGAATAACACTCGCACAAAAAAAACCCTACGTTTTGATAAATAAATTGCGAACCACTCCTCATGCCGACCAACCGTCACCTCCTAATCCTTTCATGGTCTCGATAAAACGGTGAGACCACTAGCAGATCCCACACCCCGGGACAGTGTGCAACCATGCATCTGAACTATTCCGGAAGCGCCAGGGTCCAGCGGCCATGTAGGATACTCAGGACATAACGGTCCCCCCTCAGGTTAGGCAAAGATACCTCAAGGCTTGTAGTTCGGATTGATTCAATAACATACACACGCCACACAATTGTCAAATTATGAGCTTGGCAAAGGCTACCAATCTCATTTTAGTCAGAATTCTCATCTGGACGTCTATACAAACGAGGAGATCAAGTGATATCTTCCCGTTCCGATCCCTGATGTCAAAGGAACTGCAGCATTCATCGGATATGACACTGCTGTCTGCACAGAGGCACCATGGATGGTGGAGGTGTACAAACAATGCTGTGGGATCCCAACGGCGCTTGTAATTGTCGAAGGCCTGCAAGGCAAAGAACTGAACACTCAGCAGCATCACACTAGCCGCACGTCAGAATAGCGTTGATCTACAGCCCCGTCTGTTATTTGAACGGTCGCTGAATCGTTCTTGGTGCCAGAACTCCTGCTGAACCTTCCTAGGTTTGGTCGTGTCGTGCACCGATCACCACTTTGGAGCTGATTGTGAAGAATCCACCAGATGATCGAGCAAGACCATGCTTAGTTGGCTTGCCAATCGCCGGAAGAATCGAAAATATCAGGGAACATATCGGGGGTTGCTAGGTTCGGTGCTAGGTTCAGATATGTTAATATGTATGTTAATATGCTGGATGAACAATTCAATTAGATAGGAAGAATTACTCTGAGCTTTATATCATTGTTATCTTTCGTGGACACTGTTGACAACAGTGTCCATCGTTGGGGGCAGTGAAGGTGTAAATTAGGGAGAGATGACAAGGGAACAAAATATATACATGTTGAATAGATTCTACGACACGACAAACGCTTTATTCTGACGACTTTTTTTTTGTCGACTCACTGGATGATACAGCAGTGGCTTTCTCTGCTGCCTTTTTGGCCTTTTTGGCCGCTTTGCGAGCTTTACGATCCTCTTCGGTCTCCTCCTACAAGAAAAAAGATCATTGATATTTTCCGTTAAGATCATATAGTACTATATTACTCGCCTTGTCATGCGACTCTTCGGTTACAGCATGATTATCACTTTCTCTCCTTTTGCGCTTCTTTTCTTTCTTAGACTCCTTTTCTTCTTCTACCTCGCCATCGACATGCATCTTCTCAGTGTCATCTTTTTGCGCCTTTTTTTTGGCTCTTTTCTCCTCCTTTGCCCTCTTCTTATCTTCCTTGACTTGGAGTACTGCATCCATAGCAACCTGTATAGGGCTATCGCGTTGGGTTGAAACAAAGTCCACGGCATCCGCCTTGGTATTGTATGTTCTCGTAGGGCCTTCCATTGAAAACCGTGATTGGTTCTTGTTGCCATTTGATGCAAACCGATTTACGCCGCTGAGCTCAGACTGATGTTCGAGAGCTCGGAGACGAGACTCAAGCTTTGTGCGATTCTCGATACCGATGGATGATGATGACTCTTCGGATTTGCCTTGGGCATCGGTCAGGGCATCAACACGTATTGACAAGGCAGCTTTGGTTGCGACCATACGCGCCATCTATCAAAGGGGAAAAAAATCAAGATGGGCCAACAAAGAAAGATCCATTCACACCTTTCCTTTCAGTTTAGGTGGTGCTTGACCAATTAACGAGGCCTGGAAAGGTTTGATTAGAGAACGAATTGATTAGAGAACAAAGTCACTATCTCAAAATCCTACACACATGATATATGAGACCATATTTGGGCGTATCATGCTTGGTTTTGAGAGCACGAAACAGGGCTTTCTCAGCACCGAGAATCTGTACCGTACTAGCTGGATGTTTTGCGAGGTTCAGTAGACTACCAGCATGGCTAATTAGTCGGGCGCCAACAAGTTCACCAACAAGAGCGGTAAGATTGGGTGCAATGGCGTTCATACGGTTTCGGAGATATTCAGCGAGCTGGGTACGGTATGTAGAGATGGAGATGACTTGATCACAAAGGGAGTTGATGTGCGCAATGTCGGAGTCTGAGATCTCAGTGCCCATGGAGATTTCAGCAGCTGCTTTGAGAACAGCTTCAAGATCTTCGGGAAGGATGCTGGAGAAGTCTGTCGATGCTGCATTGGTCCGGAAACCTGGCGCAATGATGAGTGAAGTTACGAAAGGAGGAAAGATATACATACCCATGTGTCGGATAACTTTAGCATAGGCAATGTTGTCGGAGACGATTTTGGCCATTTCAGGGAAGTGCCAACCATACCATTCCTTGATTATCGGGCATGAGGGTCTAGTCAAGACAGGAAAAGTCGCACGAACCTTGACGCGCATGGCGTAGATATTGATTTCTTTGTCGAGATCATCGAGTAAAGCAATTGCTTGGACAACCATGGTGTCGACTTTGTCAGGGGAGAATTTAAGTTTAAACCTGAGTCGGGTCAGTGAACTCAATCGACTGAACTCGTTCTCGCGACTAACCGTGATAATGAGTGGGAGAGACCAAGGCTCATCGTAGCCAAGTCTTTGGGGTCAAGACCATCCATCAACGCAGCAAGCTGACTTCGGATGCCACGCCAGAGTTCGATAGAACCCTCTGACTGTACAGAAACATTGATATTTAGTTTTTTTGAAATCGAGCGTCCTGTGGAAAAGTGGAAAACTCAGATGATGAACAAATGTCTGGGGGATACCCACCTAGATTCTGGTCTACAACTACGAGCGACTCCTTTCCCTTCCCCTTGTTGACAACCTCGTCCGTCAAGAATTGCTTTAACCCCTTTCCAAGCTTTCCTCCTTGAAGGGCAGTGATGTCTTCTACAGCAGTCGCAGTGGATGTGAACCGATGTAACGCTTTTAGTTTGAGGCTGATTTAACAAGATCGTACATAACAAAGTTAGAATCCTCCGTTCTATGGAGTTCAAAGCAAACGTACAGTTTGTTGGCCTTCTCTGGGCTTTCGAATTCTTTCCATAGGTCTGCATTCTCGAGTTTGACACTATCAGAAACTTTGAAGAGACAAAAACCCAGCGCTGTTTCGTATAGCACGAGCATTTTCGCATACAAAAAACTCAGTCAAACAAGGAGACAGAAATATGTATCTCCCAAAATTGAAGATGATAGGTGACTTTTCCGGCGTGAAAGGAATTTTCATCTGCAGAGCTCATTTTAGATCGTGGGATGTTACTTCTATTCCAGGATTTGGATACTTTAATTGCAAAAGTAGAATACTTTTCCAGGGAGCTTCTGTCTCACAGGAGAAAATGTGTATTGTATGCAGTCATGCACCTGTATACAAACATTTCACTATATGGTTTATCTAGTTTCAGAAGGATGACTGTTCTGAGGTGTCACAAAGTGTCATATAATCACTCTTAGATAACATTTTGCACATACGAAAAATGTACTTTACATAATAACTTCATGGCTGCAGACCATACAAGCACTCTATACATGGTGTCTAATCCACCGGCACGTATAAGTCACTTTCCTAACTGAAAGAGTATTGTCACACCATCTGGCTATTCTTGTATCATATAGGCTTAGGCCATGTATGATGATAGATTCTCCTCCCTATTGATCTGTCAGTTGTCGCAGTTTGTGGTATTGACAGTTTCATGCCAAGCGTCAATGTCATTGTCGCCCTGGACCTGAACATTTATTTGTATTGACCTCCTTTTTTGGTTCTGCCCCTCCCGAGATATCAACCATCTAATAATGCGTGGATTAAGTTTTGGGTAATCATGTTTGAAACCTACCGAAAGAGGCAGTATTGTTCTGGCTGAGATCTTAACCGAACGGAAGATGCGAAAATCTCTGCTTTGTGCGCATTCTCCTAGGAGGTCTTCTTTCGCTTTGACCTTCTTTCCCTGTTTCTCTAACACCCGGAGTGACTCAAATCTTCTTCTGAACAAGACCATTGTCATGCAGATCCTGTCACCAACAGCATGATGACCTCAAGGCGTAGCAGCAATTCGGCAAAGCTATTGGTGCAAAGATTTATCGCGTCTCTTGACAGTGAAGAAGAATGCGGCATCAATGTGTTAATGTTCTTTCAGTGACTTTATCCACTCCTTCATTGACAACAGCGTGTCAAGGTGTCAGTCACTCAACACCACGGGTGATGGTGATACATCGAGTATCAGGGCAGTAATCATGTGTATGTTCTGATGAATCTGAGATTGCTCCTGACTATCAAGCTACGAAGGATATCAATGCCTGAGCTCTAGAATAAATATCTCCTCGGTGTGGAAGATAAAGCCAATCAGACCAGTACTACTGATTGCTGGCAGTCTATAGCAATGACTGTGAGGCCACTCGCATGAGAGAACATGGATATACCGGTGAAGAGACAAATAAGAACGGTCTGCCATCGAGCCCCATGCAGTAAGTTGATGACTCAAAAAAGAAAAGGGGAGCAAAAGGCTCTCCAGCGCGTGAGTCTTTATCGAGATCGATATCGAGGAGAATTGCAGCCATTCCTTGCAGCGCAATAACTCCATACTTGGTCACCGTCTAAATATTGTGACACT
>Ga0153987_1000285_pt1 | contig 17533 bp, 18 predicted proteins | sample TSNC071MetaG_FD_102279 | JGI IMG/M metagenome (GOLD analysis project Ga0153987, IMG submission 102279) | Attine ant fungus gardens microbial communities from North Carolina, USA - TSNC071 MetaG | ecosystem: Host-associated > Fungi > Mycelium > Unclassified | place: USA: North Carolina, William B...
CAAGGGATAAACTCATAGTTTTTCGTCCCGGGTCTGGATCTGAATTCACAACTATGACAAAGAAAGCATCTCAGGAGCGCGCAATTACACCGCTACGTGTGTTTCAGTCCCGAAGATAAAGACCAGCTAACTAGGGTACGTAAACGGAACTTTGCGCAAAAACACAAAAATAGTAGGCAGAGCTTCTACTGGAAGGCGCATCGTGAAACCATGAGACCAGCAATGATGTAGGATGGAAAAGCCCAGCATCAAAAGGGAACAAGAACTCTCAAAAAAGGCGAAGTAGCTCATCCTTGTGATAATGAAGTCGGCAAGCGTCAAGTTGAGAAAGGACGGCTGTAAACGAACCTATCCACAATTTGTCTCTCTTCGGCGCTCGCTTTTCTGCTCGTATCGGTCTTTTTACTCGTCAGCTTTGGCTTCTGACCGACTCATGACATTATCTTCACGACGCCAGTCCGGACTTATTCGACGCCAGTCCGGACTTGTTCGACGCCAATCCGGACTTGTTCGACGCTGGTTTTGTGTGTTTACAGCATATCCAAAGGCCTTGGATGATGACAGAGATAAATGAGTACATTCGCGGGGACTTCAATTAAAAGCATACCGGAAGAGCTGCGGCAGAGATGACAAGGATCGAAGCAAACAAGATATTCAGTTTCATGCCTAAAACTAAGAGGCGGAATTCTGGAGGAGGATCCCAGAGTCTGGTTGCTTTTATGCATTTCCTTAAATCTGGCAGCCCAAGTAAAGTCAACCCATGTGAGTATCATCTAAATTCCCGTGATTCAGGCATCGGTCCGCGACATGGAGGTTTCGTCTTGCCCTAAGTATTGTCGACTTTGATGTGAACGGGTGTGGAGAATAAATCTCGTGATGTGCTAATTCGACTTTGGTATGCCTTCAAGGCACTATCAATGGCACTATCAACTAAGGTACTCATTCTTGCTTCTCCAAATCAATGGTACTTTTGGTCTCCGAGCTCATATGATTCTGCACATGGTTGTTGCAATACCATTCCCATATACATTTAGAAAACAGTATTGGATCTTGGTGCTGTCTGTGAGCTGCTTGTGTGTTACATGTGCGTTGCTTGTGAAATTGTGTAAAAATACATTGCTGTTGAAGTAAGATTGGCCAACAGGCATACCTTCTCAAATATTCATAGGGAAATTTCCTGATTTGATTGTTAAAGATGATCATTCCCAAGTAAGAAATCAATCATAGTCGAATTCATTGTGATGAGTGCTTGGTTAGCTGGGTATTTTATCTAATAGAGTTCCAAGTCCAGATAATCCAGATACTATGCCAGCTACTCTCAAGAATCAGCAAAAATATCCAAACAGTATCAGAGCATTATCGAATTTGCATCTGCATCTGTTATATGCGAAATTTTACCTGGATCCGGGACCTGAGAGACTTTGTGGAAAAACTCACAGTATTTTTAATGCTTTGGGTCTAAAAAAAGGACATGGCACAGGAACGGTGTCGAAGTCAGCTGGTACAATGGGAGAGCAGTAGCAGTATCAGACTTCTTATCGGTCCAGAATCTCATTCCACAACAAGCTAGTGCCAAGATGCAGAGGGATGTGCCATACTTGTAAGTAAGCAGGCAACACTACACTCTTATTTGAGTGTTTTTTTCAAATTTGAAAGATAGACATACGATATATGTAAAACTCAAAAATTAGTTTCAGAAGCTAGGTTGACTCAGGAGTTGGGTGTTAAAAGTCAATCGTCTGGATTCGACTTTGAGGCATCGGAAACCATAAAATCAAGCTGATCAGGTAATCAACAGAGAAATGAAACTGGACATGTTCGACACAGTGATTTCACATGAAACCCCACTTTCAAATCAAGAACCTATAACCAAGACAACTCATCTCAGTCAAGTAGATACTCAAATGTATATTAAGCTCGACATCTAACAAACTGGAGACCAAATTCGATTCATGTCAAGAAACAATTCTTTCTCTTCTCTCGACAGTAGTTGGATGTTCTCACCAAAATTTGAATGTCTTGACACTCTCTAGATGACCTCCGAAATCTTGTTCACTTGGAACCAAATGGTCAACAATATGTCGCCTCAGAGCCCTTTTGCGCATCTATCAGCGATATTTTTGTAGCTGATTACTATAAGAGTAATGTTCTGAAAACTGTGTAGTCTACAATCAAGAGCAAACATTTTTTCCAAGGTTCAGTCCTACATCCGGCATGAGTCCCATCATTGTGGCAAGCGACACGGGTATCAATGCTCACCCATAATTTAATAAGACCATCCCAGGAAGCCGTGATGACCTTGGACTGCACAACAAATGAGTGACAATTCAATATCAAATCTGGTGTATACTCACTGTCTCATGAGGCAACCATTCATGAGCAATGCAGACTTTTGAATGCGCTTTCAAACGTGACTTGATACGGCCCGTTTTCCAATCCCAAAAAACAACATTTCCTTCACCATCTCCACTACTTATCCACTTTCCGTCAGGGGAAAACCCAATCTGGCAAGCGTAACCAGCAACCGAATGACCAGCAAACCGCTTTTTGCGATTCTGACGAAAGTTTTCTGTGCTATAAACAAGAATTTGGTTGTCAAGTGACTGAGCAGCAAAATACTTGTCTAGTTAGTTCCTGGTCAGATGGCAGGTGGCGCAAAAGGAAATCGTAACATACTAGATGGGTGTAAAGTCACAGAAGGCATCGAGTGCATGTGTGGCTCAGCAATATACTTGATAACGACAGGAATATCAAAGTCCCATGCGCGAATGGTCTTATCATCTGAGGTTGTGACAAATCGCCGATTCTCATCCACGAAGGTTATGGTATTTACAGGACCAAGATGTTGGTCATACTCTTGAGTAATTTCGCCAGAGTTGATGTCATACTATCCAGTTGTGAGTTAAGGAACATTTGATGCTCTTGCGTAACCCACTTGTATAATTTTTTTATCGGACATTCCAGCAAGAAATATATTCTGTTTGTCTTCGTCAGGGTGAAACCGCACAACATAAGGAATCTTCCCGTTGCTGAAGCGTTGTAGGCATTGCCCGGTTTCAGTGTCCCATAGCTTCATCTGGCGATCATATGCACAAGAAAGGAATCGTCGACCGTCATTTGAGAAGCAGATATCCTTTACAGCCTTCACATGGCCGTGAAAGGTTCGTAGACAATTGCTGTGTGTGTAGATATCCCAAAGCTAACGACATCTGATCAGGACACAAAACACAAACAGAGCAGCCCACGTACTTTAATCTTCGTATCCATAGATCCACTTATAAAGAGATGACCAGTTTCGGGGAGCGTTCGAATAACAGAGACGCCCTGAGTGTGCCCTGTCCAGGTGTGAATACAAACTTTTGGAATGAAACAATCCTGCGAGCCAGCTTCTTGCGACAAATGTGGTGCATCGGCAATAGGGGGAGACATGTATGTTCTCCCTTGGTAATCGGTCAGAGATGTGCCATGGAATACTGAGCTCTCTTGTCCAATCGCTCCCTTCTTGGGTTTCGCCTTTTTGATGGTGTGATCAAGTTCCTCCTCTTCCTCTTCCTCTTCTTCATCGCCAACAAAAACTCCTGCTAAGAAATCAACTTGATTATCTTCGCCCTTCCACGGCGCCCAAGGTCCAACATAGGCGCCCTCTCCATCAACAACTTCGAGATCACCCTTGTTCTCCCGCTTCCGTTTGAGTTTTTTGCGGTCGCTTCTAGATGTTTTCAGTGTATCGATGGTCTGAAAATTGTTGGCCTTTGCATTCTCCGTGGATCCAATGATGGCTGGTGCATTGGGGTCAATGGAAGGGTTGGCCGAGTATCCAAGAATAGAATGGGTCAGATGTTGAGCACGAAAGGCATGCTCCGATATGGACTGCTCTTCTACATGACCTGCGAGTGCGTTTTGATTGATAAAGCGATTCCGATCGCCGAATGGATTCTCTGGTCCCTGTAGAGGCAGCATCATGTCTCGATAGGGAATATTCACGTTCATCTGCGTGTCAGTTGGCCTCATCACAAGAGATGTCATGTTCAAAGGATCCTAGAATATACTTCAGTGGTTGGATAATTTAATGAACAGGAGTTCCCCTCACTTCGGCTAGAACGTGTGGTGCAGAGTCTATCGCTGCAGCATTTGACTCCACAGAGTCGTCAGCACGAGAATTCTTGCTTGGGGACAGAGAGAATATTCCAAACGCGTCCTTTGCAACAGTCTCGGCATCATCAGACGAGTAATCGAGAGCGAGAGACATGTGTTCTGCAGATACTGTGAAGAGTAACGTAGTAACTGACCTTCCATATTAAGAAGGAGCGAAGGTGTGACTGTCTGCAACTCATTGCGGTGTCGGAGGAGTGCCGCAACCCAGCCTCTGTGTCATGATTTCGTGATTCTTCCTTTCCCATGGCAGAGAAAAATGTTGCTCGACCATGGACTGATCATGAAGGTCACTTTTCTCTCCGTCTTTCTGTCCTTCGCTTATTTTTCTTCCTAGATCTCTTACTGAAGGAAGCTGTTGCAAAACACAGCGAACATGATAACTGGAAAACCATTGCACTTTGTATCTCAGGCAGGTCCAACAAGGCATGCAGAAAGGTATTTTTTTTTTCGAATTTGTTAGCAAAGAAGCTCGATGCTTTGCCAAGCGTTGGTTACACTCCCTTGCCCCCAATGTGAAGAAAACGGCATGGACTCCTGAGGAAGATAGATTACTTCTGGAACTTTACGAGAAATATGGATCCAAGTGGTCGACAATCGCCCGCTCAATAGAAGGAAGGACTGACGATGCATGTTCCAAACGCTACCGGGAGGCACTCGATCCGAGTCTCAAAAAGGATGAGTGGTCCACCGAGGAAGACGAAAGACTGCTCGAAGTCTGGAGGCGTATTGGCGGGAAGTGGGGTCAGATCGGTCAGGAGATGCAGCGAAGCGGACTTGGATGCAGGAACAGGTAAATTGACTTCACTTGATTCGTTTACGGGATCGACTTTCTGATATTGTATCTAGATGGCGGCTTTTGGAGAGAAAGAAAGCAGCAGCATTGAGGACAAATCAGCGATTGACGGTCTTGAGCAATGCACCCAACAACGCATCTGACAACTCCTCTACCTCTTCCTCAACCAATGCACACGCCAATGCAGCTCCGAGTCCCTCGCATCCGATCGAAACCATGAGTCAACTGACGTTGTCTCCTGCACAGGCACCCCATTCATTCTCTTTAGTTTCTGACACAGTACGACCACCAGGAAGCTATTCACAACACGACCCTGACTTTGATATTTGGCCGCCATACTATCCACCAGAGTCATATCCTATCCCTAGTTCTTCCCTCAGCCCTTCCCATTCTTTTCGCGTACCTTCGCCAGAGATTGTCTCTGTTTCTCCTGCACCGTTTCACTTTACTTCTTCCTCGCTCAGTGCAGCACTCTCGGCACCCCCTCAGCTTCATCGACCCTTGCCGTCAATCTCAAGTGAACCGCCATTGATTGAGACACATCCAGAAACAGAACTTTCATCAGATAATGTGCTGAATGTTGATAGAAACGACTATGACCATCCAATGTCATTGGACGATCCCCTTGCTGCTATGACCAGTGGAACTATTATTACCGATCATCTCCTTTTACCACCGGCTTCCACATCCTCGCCTTTGTCACAACCATCAATTGCTCTCAATGTACAAAATTCATCGATACTCATTTCTCATTCGCCTACTCACTTCCACCCCCTGCATGAATTATGGAAATCTCCAGCTGGAACTCTTTCTGACCTTCTTGCCCCATTGTTTGAAAATTCTCCACGATCTAACCAAAATAATATCCTGCTTGCAGATCCTACCCTTGAAGACCTGTCATCTGTGACTTCGACTCCTTTTTCTGTCGCTCCCTCTGTCTCTCCAGTATCTAGTCCAAATGTCTCATCACCAGTGGGTTTGCCTGGTAGTGACCAATTAACGACTCCAACTAGTTCCTTGCTATTCTCAACACCCCTGGACACCACTCGTTTTCCTGTATCCTCGACTCAAGGACATGGGTCATCATTGGTGACCAAAAGGTTATCCAAGTCTAGTACTCCAATGCGACTTTCTTCCTCTCTTCCGCTAACAGCAGAGTAAGCTGCTCCATTTCCATTTGCACTATTTGCACCATTCAAGTTGATGTTCAATGCCCTTATGTTTCAGCCCTTCTATCAAACCCTATGCATGTGGAACAGATACATGTTGGCCGAAGGATGCGACAATTAGTCAATCATGTTTCGCAACATCAAAGGAACTCGTTGATCACAACAAGAATGAGCATAGCGATGAACCGTATACTGAAAAACCGTTCCGTTGTGCCCTTGCAGGTTGTGGCAAATCTTGGAAGGTATGTTACTTTGACCCCAGTGATAGACCAAAAGAAATTTGATCTCGGTTCTCATAGTCTATTAATGGCCTTCAGTACCATCTTCAGGTGTGAGTCAAACAAGATCAATCGATGATAAGATATCTTTTGATTCTATCATGGCCTCGGAATAGATCGACAGCCCACTTCTGGACGGCACTATCAACGAGGTTCTCAAGTCAGTCGCTCAACGAGGAGAACGGCTTTGGGACTGAGCCTGAAGTGGACGACAACGAACGAGAGTTTGTTTGTCCTGTACTTGATTGTTTCAAAGCATACAAACATTCAAGTGGGCTGAGATATCATATAAAACATGTCAGTGCATCCGCGTCTGCGACTTGCCCCATATTGACCAAAGTTTCTATTATCTGTTCTTCCAGGGACACCCCCAGAATCTGCCTGTGCAACTATCGGAAGTTCCTCCAACTCTCGCTCGCCAATTTCCGACGAAGACGAGGCGGATGCGCCGAAAAGCCCATTCCGAGGAGTTGCGATAACACAGTTGGGTGATGCCGTCACCAACGCTCTGGTTGTCTGGTTGTGTTTGTGGTTATGAGATTTTTCTTGTACCTGGGACAAATATCCAATGGTCGGAGTTTCCAACCACACCAATGAGAAAACTCCCGTCAAGCTTGAAGTTTCAGATGCATCATCGTCATCATCATCAACAACTTTCCCCTTTTGCTGTAATGATAAGCTGCATCTTTCAGAATGCTCCGTGTCGAAATATGACTTCTCGAGCAAGTGTCAAGCACATAGTTTTGTGCTGTCAATTCCCAGCACCTATTGAACTCTCAAAATCACCAATGGTCCTCCTACGCTGCTCAGGCCTTGTTGCATCACCGTCAGGCACTTTATAGTGGCATGAAATCCATTGAGCCCTCCCAACGGTTGGCTATTTCACATTGTCAATCTCTTCTGATAGAACATACTTTCTTGACTCTGAATTTCTTTTCCAAAGGTCCTTTGGTGCATCTCGACATGGCTCAATCCCTTATCTGTTTCTCTTCCAGAAATAGATTTCAAATCAGAGTAGAACGTTCTGGAAATCATTATCAAAATCTAAATGAAAGTTTGACACGCAAGGTATGGGTTTCTTTGATCGTCTCATTTCTGGTTTTCTCTCTTGATCTGATGCAATGACCTTGTCACATCTTGTTTTATATCAATGCCTGAATGACGACAACGATTATACTCTTATGTATCCCAGTTTAAATGTAATGTTATTGCTACATGATGTCTCGCAAAGAATCTGGATGCATCAGTATTGGTTTAGGAATCTCTAACAATGTGATGTCCCCTGCTCCTTACTAGAGCCGAAGTATACCCTTCAGAGAACTGTTTACTGCCAATAAGTGTTTAATTGTCGCTGAGTTATTGTGATCAGATCAAAGGATGATGTATTAAATGATATGGATAAAAACACTCTCACTCATGTAGTCGAGCCACCACCCCCTAGAAACTTCGCAGCTCTGGAAACATGGATTCATAAAATGTATCATTCTTGATGAGATGAAAACATACAAGTTTGCAATGTTAGGGTTTTGCATGAGTTCCTGCATCGAAGGCATGTTGCCAGACTGTACTTTATTCATCTGTAACATGTTTCATTATAGAGTTTTCAGTTTTGAAGATGTGAACACACCATATCTGCTACCGCTGGGTCTTGCATGAGTTGATTGAGGCCACCGTTCTGCGCCATCTGTTGGGCCATGGACTTGATTGCAGGATTATTCATGAAGTTTGTCAAGTCAGACATGCCTCCTCCATCTCCGCCCATATTCTTGAGCATGTCTGCTATACCATCCATTCCTCCGCCTGCTTCTGCTCCTACAGTAGGATCTGCGCTGACTCCTGCTGGAGTGCTCCTAGTGGATAATTCATTTTCAGCGCTAATCTTTGCTTTGGTGCTTGCGAGGCTAGATTTCAAGCCAGAATTGTCAGGGTCAACCTCAAGACCGCGCTCAAAGGCATTTGCAGCAGATTTGAAATCGCCGATCGAATATAATGCATGGCTGGATAATTGTCAGTGAAGGTGGAGGCCAAGGAAGGATATTCGTACCCTAACCGATGATGACCTTTGGAATATTTAGGGTCGACTTCGATGGCTTTATTGGCATCCGCAATGGCGGAGAAATGATCACCCTTGCTCGAGTAAGCAGCTGCACGATTAGAGTAGTAAACTGGGTTTGTTGCGTCGAGTGTGATAGCTTGGGTGTATGTCTCAATGGCATCTTCATATTTCTTCGCGGTCATCAGAGAGTTTCCCTCTTGCTTTAGTTTTTCTGCCTTTGCTTTATCCTCTACCGTAGGGGCCTTCCAAGAGGAAGCAGTGTCTTCTGAAACAGATGCTTGACTGTCGACTTTGTTATGGGTCTTTATGTGGTCATCGAATATACTCTGCAATGTCGTAGGTCTGATGCTCAGCTGCTCAACCTGCTCCTGGTTGTTCGGATCGACGCCGAAAGACTCGCCAATGCACTGGACTGATTATTCCGATTTAACAAGGTTTGGGTGATGGATAGACAGAGGACATACTAGCTATGTCTAAGCTCTCTTTATCCTCCCCTTTGACCGTTCCATCATGGCCAGAAAGATTTAGAAAATCTATGATAGCGAGGACGAGACGTTGTTGTTTCTCGGACATGGTGAGGAGAAGTAAACAAGGATCAACAAGGGTGACCAAGCAAAACTGAGTCGCGTCTTTCTCAGTGAAATGGTGTTCTGTGCAATCTCAGGCGAGCCACCTCAGGCACCCGTTGTCTCTGTCAAATCAGGCCATATTTATGAACGCAGGCTCATAACAAAATACATCGCAGAAAATGGCACTGACCCAATCACTGGCGACAAACTCGAGGAGAGCGACCTCGTAGAACTCAACGTCTGTTCGTGCTCTCTCTGACTTCACATCATCCAAGGAGAACTCACACAGCTCTAGCACCAAAAAGTGCGCCACCTCGGCCACCAACACATACTTCCCTACCTGCTCTCCTCCACACTCTGCAGAATGAATACGATGCGATCGTTCTGGAGCTCTTCTCATTAAGGCAGAAGTACAACTCGGTTCGGCAGGAACTGAGTTATGCATTGTACTCGCAAGATGCTGCTACTCGTGTCGTCGCTCGTCTGATTCGTGAGCGCGATGCGGCTCGAGAGTACGTCTTTCAATAACTCTTTCACCAGGCTAATGAAATTTATCTTATTTAAGGGCTCTAACAAATGTCCAGGTCTCCATGGGCATCACTTCTGTGTCTGCTGATGGCGATGTGGAGATGACTGAAAGTAGTGCAACAGAAGAGAGCCTTCCTGCTCCAGTCGTCGCCCAAATAGACGAGACCCACGCCATGCTCTCCTCCACCCGTAAGAAGCGCAAGCCTCCGATGGGTTATGCGACTCCTGCCGAAGTCAAGACGTACACGGCCACACGTACGATCCCGTCCCTTCATTCTGCCTCCCCTGCTGGCATCACCTCTCTTGCGGTTTCTCGTATCAGCCCCTCTCAGTTGCTCACCGGTGGAAATGATAAGATTGTTCAACTATACGACACGAGCACGGACAAAGTCTTAGCCACCCTCAAAGGTCACAGCAAGAAGATTAACCACGTTGCCTTCCGTGAAAACGTGGGGGAGAGGACTCTCCTTCTCTCCGCTGGTGCCGATAAAATCGCCAAAATCTGGTCGCAAGATGACGCGTCCGGGGAATATATCGCCAATTATTCTCTTCGCAGTCATAAAGGCGAAATCTCTGGACTAGCAGTACACCCTACTTCTGCGTTCGTTGTATACTCCTCTCTGGACAGAACGTACTCTATCCATGATTTGAACAATTTTCAGCAACTCTTCCGTTCTGCTCCGTCGGACGAACCCTTCACCTCGTTGCAGGTTCATCCTGACGGTACACTCATAGCTACCGGCACACCAACATCAACAATTCAGATCTTTGATATTCGTACCGGTGCTATCGCAGCCACTCTCACTCCAAGCGAAGGAACGCCTTTCACTGTCAACTCCCTCGCCTTTTCTGAGAACGGATACCACATGCTCGCGCCTGATTCGCTCTCGTCTGTCTCGATCTGGGATTTGCGTAAGACAAAGAGCGCATATAGTATTCCCCTCGGCGATAATTTCCAAGTGAGCAGAGTTGCGTATGATCAGAGTGCTCAGTTCCTAGCCGTCTCGGGAAATCACGGTGCGAGGATTTTCGCTCATAAGTCCTGGGAGGAGTTGGCACGTATTGAGGAAGACAATGATATATCTGAGCTAGTTTTTGGAGAACAGGGCAAGGAAATATTAGTTGCAACCGGAAGGGAAGTCAAGATTTGGGGTTCTGCTTAATGCTTGGTAGTTTTTGCCACTCTCCTATTAAATTTATCTATGTACCATGATCCTGAATGGCTACGGTAAACTGTTGTCTCCTAGGTTACATGGTAATTGCACGGTAGTGGTAATGCGCGAGGTAAAGGAATTTGCAAATGAACAGAGGGCACGCAAGACATAATACATAATAATGAGCAGTAAATGGTCTGCTACAACCCCTAAGAGGAGGACATCGATAAATATACGAAGTAATGATCGTACGTTATCTGTCATAAAACTTCTTCATCCCTTCAATTCTTTGAACAAGAAGCAAGGATTACTTGCTCAACAAGGAATTACGTCCAATGCCAAACCAGTACGAGAGAGTTATGAGAAGGATGTAGGACCTATAGTTGAGCCCTCGGGAATGGATTTGAGTGCAATGCCGTTCGCATCAGCGTTGTTGAGCCAAACACTTGGAAATCAACGAATCAGATTTGACCTTCAATTGCCTTTACCAAGATAGAACTCACTTGTTTCCCCACCAATCAAGTTCAAATCCACCCTTCGGGAATTGCAGGCAGAAAAAGATCATCATCATGCCAATAGTAACACCTGCATCGAGGGCTGCAGACAAGACGTAATTATATCTCATCCACCACTTGAAGCGGTATTTCCTAATCACATGGTTAAAAAGGAAACCGACGAGTACCCAGGACATATAATTGACCCCTGTTGCAAAAGGGACTTGTCCTAGACCGGAGAAGAAGATTGGGATGTTGATATATCGCCAGAATGAGAGAGGGTAGCGACGGGCAAGAAGATAGAAGGGGATAGGGAGGAGTGCGCCGATAAGGAAAAACCAAAGCAGAGGATTATATAATGCTCCAGGACCAAGCATTCTTCGGGGACCAATTCCACCCCACATGAGGGTTGCGGTTGCGAACGTCGTGGTGGTTGGGCAAGTAAATCCATTCTTTTGATCAGGAGTACAGATATCCTCAATATTGGCCAGCATCCAGTCCTGAACACTCAAGACAACGAAACAGCCCACGATTGAAGCAACAACTTGCACACTAAACATGATACGGGGAGGAATTTTCATGTAGGAGCCAAGCTTGAGGTCACCGCTAAAGCCGATGGCCTGAGATGTACCGATGTAGGCAAATGTTTTGAAGAGGACGTTGGCAATGGGGCGCCCGGGGAACATGTAACCAGCAATCAATTCATGCATGACCTGAGCCGGAAAACTCAAATTTGCGGTGGCCACGAGCATTGCCAAAGGAATGGATAGAATAGCGGATAAAACGAAAGCGACTAAGGCACCCCAAATAGGCAACCCAGTGTGGAAGACCTCGACGCCGACGCACATAAGAATTAAGAACACTCCCCCAAGGAGGCCATACCACCACATAGGGACCTCATCATACGCTTGCATGAGATGGTAATGGAGATCGCGCTCGTTTTTGAGAGCACTCGTGAAGCGCCTGGCAATATCCTTGCGGAACCAAAGGAATGTGTGCACGAAGACTGATGAAAGAGCGGCAAAACAGGAACCATAGGCTACAGCATACGCAGCTGAGATGAATAGAGGCGAATACTGCGAATACTTTGCCGGAGAAAAAACAAGACTCTCGTCCATGATGGCAGTAAAATTGTATGGTGCACCGGTGTTGTCAAAGGGCATGTAGGCCGAAATCGCGAAGTAAGCACTGTTGAACGTGTTTGTGACTAAATTTAAAATAAGTCAGCTGAGAGGAACATGACCGCAGCACACACGCACAATACAGGATAGGTGTAATAATCCAGATCATCACAACGAAGCCGAGACCAATGTTCATTTCAGACCACCACTATACACATGTATCTATTAGACTGACTTCAAACGGTCAATAAAACTGGAATTCACAGGAAAAACGAGTGGATTGCCAATGTAAGCGATCATACTCCAATCGAGAGTCAGAATACTCATGCCCAAACCGGTATTGGATCCGAACAAAGTGTTGACGACAACTTTGTTCGGAGTAATCCAACATATCCAATTAAATACGCTCAGGGCAGTGAAGAGATATCCGGGGACGAAGTACCAAAGGAAGCTGCCTAATAACGCATAGAGGAAAAAGCGTTCACGGCTTTTGTGTCCGGAATCCTCTTTGCCGTAGTTCTTGTGCAACGTGTTGAAGAGGGCCGAGTTGGCCAAAGCGCCCGGCCAGATCATACTTGATGGCCATACAACGAATTGGCGAAGAAATCCAGCGACGGAATATCCAATGAGCTGAGAAGAGAGGACAATCACGATCTGATATCCATAAGAGACTTGCTGGTGATAGAAAATGCGTTGAGTTAAGAAGACATCTGTTGCGTAGGCACCGCTAGCGACGACATTGGCCATAACAGTAATGCAAACATGTTCTTTGATCGTGAAAGGCCCAGGATTTAGGGACCAAACATAACCTAACGTGTTGAATCGTTGACTTGGAAGGATCCGCTCGAAGAGTCTGCCGATCGGCAGCGTTATCAGCTGGACCACAATCCCCGTTATGGTAGCAGAGGGATCTGAGATTCATATGAAAGACTGCACTGTAGATGAATACAGGAGACTAACATCGCAGGGAGAAGAATTGGTTCAACCCGGAGACTAAAATGGTGGCCATCAGGCCAATGAACCACCTGATGGCAGCCAATGAGTAAGAGTGGACGCTCGAAGATGATATTCACTCGCATCCTGAAAGTATTCACCGGTATGTCTGGATCATCTACACTCGAGACTGAAGCGCGAACTTCGGGATACGGAGACTCACTATGGACAGGTGAGCAAAATATGAATGATGAAGAAAAATGCACTTACTCATCAAACTCAGTCATAGTCGAGAATTTCGAGGATCTCGAAGGATAGTCAATGTCAGACCTGGACCCGGCATCGTAGTCAGACTGGCCATGATCCTTGTATTGAACGTTTGACATCATATATCGGATATGAGAAGGTTTTCTGAGATCCATGTTTGGGTCATTGAGATGTTCCATGAGGAAGTCGACATCTTCTGGCACATCCGGGATACGGCGAGTACGAAGGACAGCATGATCCACTAGAGAGGACATAGAATCTCTGGACTCCTTCATGGCAGAGAGATTCGCTGAGCAGAAGTACGGCAGCCGATATTTGGGATGAGGGTAAGGGCATGATGATATTGTATATATACTTGGACTTACGTTTATTTCCATCTCGCACATTACATAACACATTCTTTTATAGCTGTTTGTGCACCTCGTTCCGCCATTCTGAGGGCGTCTCCTTCATATTACGGACTAGATGTTGTTACTCAATATCACTCTAGGTATTTCTAAATATACTTATAGCTCGTTCCACAATTTTGAGTGTTTTGTTATCACTCTAAATCCCTGTCGCTCGTTACAAAGGATGAATATCAAACCCATGGTGGTTTTGAATGACAATGGCCAGCGTGAAAGATGCACACGATCTATTCCATCGAAGTCTCGGTCTGAGAGGAAAGCTTTTCTACAAGACAATTAAACAAAGTTAACTGCTGACGTCATAACTGATGCCAAGCATCTGATTGAACAAGAACAATAAGTAGGACAATAAGCACATAAGCGAGTGGGGCAAGTCAGTTTTTCAGTGTACGTCTTATAGTCAATTTTAAGCACAATCACGATCCAGAACTCGACCATTCCCTCGTAATCTATCATCTGCGTCTATATTAATGTATTGTATTGTATTTGAGGTTGGCAGGAGAAACAACAACTCATGCCAAAAGTTCTTATTGTCTTATTGTCTCAGTAGCTCCTCTACAATCTTATTAGATAGCCCACTAACCTTGGATCTCATGGTGTCTTATCTTTGTGTCTTGACACAAGGGTTTGTTTGTTTGTTGTGGGATTTAAATGCTGAAAACAAAAACAGTCGCTATCAAAGGGACAGCTCTATATTCACAGCAAGTCCCACATGTACATTGTCAGTATTTCAATACTGTTTCAATATGTATAGTGATATAACATAAGACCAAAATTAGCCAACACTCTATAGATCACTCACTGGTCCACAATAATTCTACTTTTTTATGAAAATACAGTCTCAAACCTTCACCAATATGGTAGTGGCTATTTATTCACCTATGAAAATACTGTAAGGATAACTTCAGCACTCAAAGTGACACAAGTTTTGTGCTAGACAGTAGTTTATATAAGAAACAGTAATAAGTAATAGTGTCCATAAAGAATGTAGAATAGTGTCTAAACTACTAATGTGAATAATGGTGCTATAAGAGTAACTAGGCAAAGACTCCAGAAAAATCTTCAATTTATTCTAGACTCTACCTAAGATATGATGACTCACCACTTGGAAAATTCTCAGAGAACAGGATGAAAATCTCAGAGGTAGAAAACTACTATATAATGAAAGAAGTTTACAAATGACTTTGGCAATAGTTCCTGGTGGGCTTGACTACCAGTCACATCCAGTACTCTTGACCACTGATCACCAGAACTGACTTGGAGAACATTCTGAACTCAGAAAATGTGTAAAAGACTTTCTCAGAGGAAGGACTTGTCTGTGAAAACAGCCTTAGAGTACTTCTGAACTTTGTCAGAAGATATTGGAAGAGGTTTATTTTACATCATCCTCTCTCCAAGATTGCTATGCCTTGAAGCAAGTTGGTTTTTAGTTTTATTCAATGTAAACTCTGGGGTTATGGTAAGATACAGGTCTGTTGGTACTAGTAAAGGATCTCACCTCAGACATCACAGATAGTTGTGAGTGGCTAAGGGAGTAGTATGTTGGATTGAAGAATATATATGTGTTTGTCAGCTAAGTCTCTGTCCATGTTTGTAACTATTATTCTTGTCATGAATTGACTCAACCCAATCAACAAGATATATGACATGTAATCAGACAAGGAAGAAACCCCAAGGATTATAGAAGTAACAGATAATGGCCTTAGGTTTGATTTGGACTTAGAGGATGGACCAGCAGACCCATACCTTGAATTCTAACTTAGTTTCTTAACAAAATGCTTAGATTAGATAAGGGGATTGATGGGATTACTCAACAAGTCATAAGAGTTACCTGTAGAAATAGTCATTTAGCATAGTGCACAAACCAGGTATAATGACTGGTCAGTTGAGATGACTTACAATCGCACTCAAGGTAGTAGTACCAAGAAAACTTGATAGAGTTCCCACTTAATTGTGCTCAGACTCTTATACTACTTTACATGGTCTATGCACTATTGTCCCACAGGTACTCTATAACTTATTCTATGATCCCACAATCTTATCTAATCAAACTGTTGAGAATCTGATGCTACAGCTCTGAGTATGGGTTGGCTGGCCTGTCCCCAAGGTCTAAGTTTGTGTCCAAGTCATCATTCATTATTTTTACAATTCTAGGGGAGTCTTCCTCTTCCAAATATAAGTTGTAGAGTTCTTCAATAGGGTCAAGCTATTTCATGACATTATCCCCTCTTTTAGGATTCTTCTTCTGGAAGAATTTTTCTATTTCCTCCAACTCCTTTCTAACTTCTCCAAATACTCTCTCTCAAATCTCCCATCATCCCAACCATACAGCAACTTAGCCATATACCTTCCTGGCAGCTTACTTCTGTTGTAAGTGCTGTTCTCTTCTTCTCTTATTCTCCTGGCTGTTTCCTCGTATTCCTTCTTATAATCCCTAAGCACTTTCTATGTATTCTTCAAGTTCTTCTTCTTCTTCCATGTGTCTCCTTCTACTGTATATTCTTTCCACCATACAAGGTACTCTACTTTGCTGTATTGTTTTCTTTTACTTAGGATTTTTTCTACTTCATACTCCTTTTCGCCTTTTATTATTACAAGTGGGGGTGGTACTACCTTTTGTCCTTTCACCTGATCCTTGTATCTATGTATTCTACTTATGTTTGCAACTGGATATATTTTTACCTCTACTGGCAATTCTAACTCTACTACATTCAAAGATATAACTCCTTTAATCCTGTAGGGGTTCACAAATCTCTCTGTTAGCTTATTCATCCTCTTTTCTATCATCTGCCACTTTAAGTCTTTTATGCTTAATAGCACCATGTCTCCAACCTTATACTCCTCTGGTTCCTCCCTGTGCCTATTCACCTGCCTTTTTATTTCTTTCTACACTTTCTTCAGCACTGCTTGTGCTTCCTCCTGTATTCCTTTTATTTTCATCACAAATTCCTCCGCTCTCACCTTTCCTTTCTTCCTTATCTCAAAACCCATCCTGGGATTTCAGCTATTATTTGCCATGAATGGCAACACTTTTGTTAAACTATTCACTTTGTTGTTATAAGAAAATTCTGCTGTGCCCAACCAATCCAGCCACTGCTCCTGGCAATAGTCCACAAACATCCTAAGGTACTGTTCTAGCTCTTGGTTTGTATGCTGAGTTTATCTGTCTGTTTGTGGATGGAAAGCCATTGACAGCTTTGTCTCAATCTCCAACATCCCGTTCAACTCTTTCATTAATCCTGCTGTGAACTGCACCCCTCAGTTGGAAATGATACTTTTGGGGAGTCCATATAGTTCCCATACATTGTCTCTAAATAACACTGCTAATCCCTCTACTGACATTTTCTCTATTGTTGAAATGAAATGCACCATTTTTGTAAGTCAGTTGCACACTACTAGAATGGAGTCGTATTTTCTAGCCAATGGTAACTTTACTATAAAGTCAGCTGTGATATGCATCCATGGTTTCTCTGGCGCTGTGTTTGGCATTAGCTTTCCTGCTGGTGGCTCTGTCCTGTTTTTGTTTCTTTGACATAGGTTACACCCTTCCATATACTGCTTTATCTCCGTTGTCATTCTAGGCCACCAGAAGTTCCTGGTAACCAACTC
>Ga0153987_1000286_pt1 | contig 17468 bp, 27 predicted proteins | sample TSNC071MetaG_FD_102279 | JGI IMG/M metagenome (GOLD analysis project Ga0153987, IMG submission 102279) | Attine ant fungus gardens microbial communities from North Carolina, USA - TSNC071 MetaG | ecosystem: Host-associated > Fungi > Mycelium > Unclassified | place: USA: North Carolina, William B...
AAGGTTGAATTCATGAAAGAAATTGGAGCTGATGTAGCATTCAACTACAAGACTACTTCTATCAAGAAAGTTTTGGCCGAGGAGGGACCTATCGATATGTATGGACTCTGCTGGTTTGTCTCACGTGTTCCAGTGGCTCATGGACAATATAGTTTCTGGGATCACGTAGGTGGAGAGACGCTTGAAGCTGCTTTGGATGCTGCCAACATCGGTGCTCGATTTATTGTAAGCTGGTTCATGTTTTGAATGTGGAGGTGCTGAAATACTATCGCATTCAGGAATGTGGAATGATCAGTGGTATGCGTGTTTACATGTTAAGACCGACTATTCTCCTTACTGATCTTCCCTCTTAGGATATAATACCGGGGGTGCCCCTGTACGAGTGCGTCATATATCTTATTTATGAATTAACCTGACTATTGATGCATAGAACCTGATGAACGTAATTGGAAAAGACATTATGATCAGAGGCTTTGTGATTGCCAGGTCACTCCAAAAATATATCGACGACTTCTACGCTACAGTTCCGGACAAATTGGCCAATGGTGAACTCAAATACAAAGAAGATGTGAGCTACGGGTTAGATAAAGTCGGCGACGTCATTTTAGCAGTGCAGAAGGGTACCAACAAAGCGAAAGCCATTATCCATGTAGCCGATTCTTAAATCATCGTAGAGATTGTTGGTGTATTTATCGTGTACCGTTCATCAAGGTCAAATTTTAATGGGCCATTTATGACATATACATTCCTGCTGTTCGAGACTTTAAATTCCAAAAATTTTTGTTCGTAGGTTGTGTTAGGTGGAAATATTTTTTTCTTTACCTGGATGGGGAGTCCATTCCGCGGTCACTTGAACCTTATCAAGGGGTAAGTGATCGTGGGTGAACAATAAGCCAGTGACTGGGCGTTCACACATTGGAGACCAAAAAATACGGTACAATTCTCAGAAAACAGCAGGAGCATAGATTGAGCATAAAACACAAAGCAACTCTACAGTCAACATAAACAGAGAAGATCTCTCTCCCCATATCTAAAGAAAAAAATCAGGCAAATGATCGTGTATACAGTTCATTAACGACACATACATATATATATATCCAAGAAATGCAAGATGCAAGAAACAATTTACATCAACTCAGGTTGCGAGAGTCTGCAGCCCATAACACGAACTACAGAAACAATGAAAAGGATATCAGAAAAACCGTTCAGCAATGAGCGAAAATATCACACACTTGTACCATCAGGTTGACCTAAACCATACAACATCTCTCTTGGATGGAAAGCCAAAGAACTCAATCTCGGTATTAATGGGGAAGGCAAAGTCCGTAATGGTGCCATACTGAGTCCAGTCTGTATATGAAACGACGACAGCGGATCTTCCTGATTCACTGATTTGACAACAATCTTTTGCGCGCGCCAATTACTGGGGTTAATGACAGACGACCTTGGAAACATAACAAAATCTCAACGAAACACAACAAGCGACAAATGCAGGAACACTCACGCAGCGAAAACATTTGCCAGAGGGTGAACATCAAACGCAGAAAGTCCGTGAGGTTGAACCTGCCATGAGTTGATCGGTAACGGTGGACCACGCATATCCCAGAGTTTGACTTGACCATCCAAACTAGCCGAGAGGAATTGAAACTGCTGTGTCGCATGCCAACAGACATTCTGCACCCAAGCCGTATGATCAGAATACGTTCGCACGATAGTATCTTCATCTTCAACCCTCCTATCGAAAACCTTGACCATTCCATTGGCAAAACTTGCAGCGAAGGTTTGTGAACTGTCCATCTCAGAACTAATAGCAGTGACAGGACTTTCAGAATCAGTGTCAACGTCCTGAGCGCAAATACTCAATAAATACTCAATCCGACACATCATGAAGAAACACATGATAAGAAACTTACCAAGCTCTGTGTCTCTGTCTGCGCATCCCAGACTTTAATCGCCCGTGAGTCGCCGCCGACCAACAACGTCCCCGCAGACTGTTTCCAATCAAGAACTACCCCTGATCCTTGACGCAACTGGATGACCTCATTCAAAGCTCTAAATGCGCTAACCATCTGCACGGGGCCTTGTTCCATCACTGGGTCAAAATTGCGATACAATCGAACAATGCCTTCCGATGATCCAACAACAACAATCCCGCCTACTTCTTGATTGATGACAATGACAGAGGTAACACTAGTTCCTGGTGGATTGCCATTCAACCACTGAGTAAGACGTTTACGTGTTGACCAGTCGTATACACTGTTCTGTATATTAAACCTTTTTATTTAAGAAAGAGCGGGTATTTTCAAATACCTGATTGTATCAGTCTCATTTGCCACCACAATTTGTTGATCAAATGAATGAAAAACCATTGTAAGTGGGTACCCGTCCGTCTGTATCGTTGCCACAGGTCTATCCCACCGACAATACTCTATTTCAGATTCAATTAATCTCACCACAACACCAATTCGAAAAATAAAAACTCACCAGCGGTATTAGCCTGCTCTCTCGTCTCACTGATCGCCTTCTCGTTCCTTGAATGCCTCCACAATTGATAGTTATATTGCATGCTCCCCGGTTCCTCTGCCTCCGTTTGCTACCAACGCGATCAACATTATTGTCCAAGATGAAAAAATTTGTTTTTTGAAAAAAAAACACCACTCACCCTCATTTGCGGCTCCTTGAAATATTCACAACACCAATCATAAAATGTGCTCCTCAACGGCAACACATCCCTCACTCCACAACCGGTCCCTAACCCTAATATCACATTACTGCTATCGCCTGAATCTCTCGAAAAGGTGCTATTACTCGGACTCGGCATGGACGACGAACGATGACCTGCTCCCTGAGTCGCATTGTGGTGACTTCGTCGGGAATGGTGATGTTGTTGGTGGGGATAAAAACCCGTTCGACGACGAGCGCGAAGACGTTCCATGTCTTCCTCTATCAGGGCTTCCATGACGTGACACGGCTGGAAATCATGCTGGGGTGGATTATGTTCAAAAGAGGTAGTGAGTTTAGTATGGCGAGAAGGAGGATCATGAGGACGATGATGATTTGTAGATGAAAAGAGAGTCTGATCTGACGGCGTTAGTTGTTGCCTATATGGCGATTGATAACTTGCGAAATTCAAATTCGGTAAAGGAACTCTGGGCATATCATTCACAGCCTCTCCTAAATACCCGCTGCTGGTACCAGAGACAGGACCGGTCGCCATCAATGTGCCTCTGCCGCCTACCCCTGATCCATCTTCATACACACCGGTTCCAGTTCCACCACCCACACCATTAATCGATGTAAACCCAAAGGACTTGATGAACGATGATGTGGCACTTGCAAATGATGAGGTCCTCTTCAAAGTACTGGTCAGGGGATTCGGTAAGGTATCTGATCGTATTAGTGATGGTCGACCGGGATTAGGTGAAGGTGGTGCAACAGGAGTTAGTCCCCCTCGATACTCTTGGGTTACATATGGTGTCGATGCTGAAGCCGATGCCGATGTCGTTATACCAAGCCCGCCACCTCCAAAGAAACCACTCCCACTACTTGTTCCATGACCAGGACGTTTTTCATTGGGTATGGAAGGTGGTCTATCCAATGTAGAGGTTTCAAGTTTGGTAAATGGTGATTCAAGGAGCAGTGCCATGATATAATCGACGATGGTTTGAGCCATGGTTTGTACTTCTGTGTATGGGTCTACGGAGAGATCTAGAAGAACGACAAAGATCGTGAAGAAAGAAGACAAGAGGACACGGTTTTCTTCCCTGAGCATATCGTCATCGCCGAATGAATCTAACCATTCCGAAACTGCAATACTAGTCATATCGTCATCATGAGTAAATGTTGCTGAACTACCTGCTCCCCCTCCACCACCATGAGGTGCGGTCGTTGAGAAAGATGAAGTCAGGTGAGAAGCAGCACTGCCAGTAGTAACTGATCGCCCTCGCCATCGGCGATCCTCTTCCCAATAAAGCCATGCACAAACCACAAAATATCCCCTCCACTCTTTTACAAGACACGAAATCACCACCAACAACTCTTTCCTGCACATTGGACTGGCATCATCTTTGATCGCCAACGTTGCACCTGTAGCAACAGCGACTTCCATCCTAAAATGAACTCTCTCCTCCAACTGATACATCGTCCCCGTCCCTCCACCTCCTTTCTTACTCTGGTCAGCACTCCCACTTGCGCCCATGAATGTACCCAACGAATACAATGCCGCGCTACGCACTTCAGCGCTATCATCAGACAACAATCTGATGAGTTTGTCTTGAGTCCCATGGTCAACACCATAAACTTTAAGTTCGTCGTTCGCTGCCCATATCTGTGCGATGCACAAAGCCGTCCATTGACGCAACAAAAAATCAGGCTCTTCCAACCTGTCGTAGCAATTATCAAAAACGCGTTCTGTCCAGCACGCAGCTTGAGCATGTGGGAAATCGCGACAAACAGCGGAGAGGATAAATGAACACATGGCTTTGTGCTCGGAACTATTTGGTAGGAGGTCGTCGTTCTTTAACCCGAGGACGGTGGAAAAGTACTTATATCCAGAAGAATTGTAGAGATCGGCTTGGACAGATTGATCGACGGCAAGGATACGGGCCCATATGAAAATGAGGACTGGACGGAGGTCTTGACCTGCCGCTTGAAGGAGTTTTGAGATGTAGGGGAAGATACCAATTGTTAATACTAAGTGAACAGCCCAAGGACCCAAGTCAACGAATTGTGAGAGAAGAATAAGTGCGCGGAGGCGGTGTGGTTGGGAGAGGAGGACTTGAAGAACGATGGGAAGTTGGTCAGGTGGTTTACGAGGGACGAGATGTCGTTGATCATTTATTCCGTCAAATTTAGGTCGCATTTGGCGCAGCTCTTCCAGTGTGCGTTTGGCGAGTTGGTCTTGGTCGAAAACTATAGGTTTATCCGTTGTTGATGAAGTTTCGGATGAAGGGGGGAAGGTGAAAGGAAGGGTGTTGGGCGCGCCAGCGGCAGCCGTGGCAGAGGAAAGCGGTAATGCCATTGGCCCTCTCTTGGTCAATGCTGACCCACCTCTTGAGATCCAAACCTCAAAAGCGGTGAGTTGATCAGCGAAGAAACGGTTGGGAACATAAACATAGGGCTTGGCATCAGGTGGTTTGAGAAGACCACCGAAAGGGTCCTTACCTGATTGGACCAACTTGTTAAGAGTGATGCCCAACTGGAGTGGGTTGCCGCCTTTCAACTCTGGAGGTTGATATAAGAGTTCAGGAAGCTGTCGAAGACATGCGTCGACTGCTAGATCCCATGTGTCCCAGAGTGGATGGGTATTTGTTGGTGGGAGACGAGGTTCGGTAAGGGGAGTACAGTGGTGGTTCTTCATGACACGTTCAGCGAGGAGGAAGTTGCGAAATAGAGAGGCAATGAGGAGGTCTGAACGATAGAGTTTAACGAAAATATCGCGAGGGAAGGTTGTCCAAGCGATTGTGTCGGTGATGGCGGTGAATATCCAATTCAACTCGCCCAAAGGTGTGCGACGGTCCTTCAAATCACCGGGAAGTTGGATAACCGTGTCGGTGGAGATGCCATTGGGAAGTAGATTATTCATGATGAAATAACGTAAGGCCACATCAATGGGAGATGTTAGACATGCTGTGAAAACGTCTGCAGGTAATTCTGGGAAAGATGGCAGCTGTTCATTGGGTCCGCAGGCAGCAAGTTGAAGGGAATCTGTAAAGGGGTGAACACCTTCGGGAAATTCACCATGTGCTGCACGGGCCTCTTGGTCTCGTCGGCGAGCGAATGTGTTGAAGTTGGTGAGAAGGTTTCCAGCGGCTGAGCAGTCCCAGATGTAGACACCAGGAGAACCAATCCAGCTTTGAACTTCGTGTAGGGATACAGGAATGTACTGGGTATAGTTACGATTGAAGCACCACAACTCGCCACTGGGTGTTGGTTGAGGGACACCGTGGCCATTGTAGTAGAAAAGAACGGCATCGTCCTTGGCCTGTCTACGCAAAGTCTGGCAGAAGCGGCGGAGGTCCTCGAGAGAGGGGTCCAAGATAGGTTTGTACGAGATCTTAAGACTGAGGCTCTCAAACTGATGCTGGAGGTTTGAACCGATGGCTTCGAGAGCCTTGTGGGAAGACAAAGTTGGGGGGTTAACCCAGCTCTCGAGGACAGCACAGGGATTTGTTTTTACAATGTCAGGAGGATCTACATCGATGTTGAGACACAAAACAAGGGCTGAATTAGCGGTCTTGAGTTTTCCTGGGATTGCGCCACGCCAGGGAACGAAACGCTGGGACCAAGGGGGGCCTGGGTTGGGAATACCACAGGTGAGATGGCGCTTGATGGAGAAGTAGGGGATAGCGGGGGGTGTTTCTGAGAGGGCATCAACGGAGGCATTGGGGTTGTCTGGGGGGCTGTCGGCGTTGAGCTCGCTGTCGAGACGGCGAGCAGAGGGGTCTGAGAGGGAGGCTGAAGGATACTCGCGCTCAGTGTCCGAGTCAGACAGGGTGGTTGCCCTGGGAGGCGGTGGCCAGCCTGGGTGAGTCAGCGCAGAAATGACAAATGACAAAAAACAAGAAAACCTTGTGGCTGCGACATGTCAGAAAACAAAACAGGCACATGCGTGACTTAGCGTGACTGCAACAAAGCACGCGTGACTAGTATTTAAGTGACTGGAATAAACAAATCACTTGATATATTAGCTTTCGTGACTACAATGGGAAGCTTCTGCGTGACATCGTGACCATGGATCCTCCCCTCGGCGCCGTCGTCTCCATCCCCTCCGGCACCGGCATCGTCCGTTATTTGGGCACCACAAAATTCGCAACAGGCAAGTGGATAGGTGTCGAGCTCGCTGAGCCCAACGGCAAGAACGACGGCTCCGTCAACAACGTCGTCTATTTTTCCTGCAGGTTTCCCTATGGCGTCTTTGTTCGCCAGAGTCAGATTAAGGGCATCCATGGCGTGGAGCAGGAATCTGCTGTGAGCCGTGCTCGACGTCTACCGTACTCGATCCTGACTTGACGTCCAGCGTACAGCCCGCTCACAAGGCCATGGGCGCTCCAGTTCTACCCGCACAGCTTCTCTCCGTCCTGCTGCAGCCACCACCGGGAGCGCATCCCCCACAGGCTCGTCTCCCCGCTCTCAATCTCCTAATAGACTTCTGCCTGCCACCAGGGTATTGCGTACAATTCCATCCTCACCTGCAAAACGTCCGGGACTACAACCCCGAAAATCAATAACTCGGCGCGAGTCTTCCAGTACCATCGACGTCTCTTCCAGTCCCAGTGGAGCAAGTTCATCTGCGGTGCAGCAGACTCCTCGTCTACCAACCAAGTTTTCACAGAAGCCACAGACTAACAGGTCATCTTCACCTTTGACCGTGCCTCCTGACATTGTTCTCGACCATGTGTCTGCTGCTGCCTTCACGTCACCGTCAACGTCCCCGAGAGTTCCACCTCCTGCTGAACCCACCATAACTGCAAGTCCAAAAATCTCATCTCCAGTCGCGCGTACCCAAAGTTCTCCTCATCCTCTTTCATTACAAGACGACACCGAACTCCAAGAACTCCGCGCCAAAATTCGAGTACTCGAAGCCAAACGAACCGACGACGCTCGACATATCCGTGAGCTCGAACACCACCTCGAAGAGGCCAAAAACTTCATTACTGTCAAACCCAAACTCCAGCTCAAACTAAATCAACTCCAACAAGACTTGATCTCAACCAGACGGGAGCTTTCAGATACACAGCAATTGTCCCAACTCGCCGAAAGTAGAGTCCTGGATGCTCAGGAACAGCTCGAGATCGCAATGTTGGATAAAGAGATGGCGGAAGAGAAAGCCGAGACAGCGGAAACAGAGTTGGAAGAGTTGAAAGAAAACCTCGCTGTTTTACAGGTCGAGATGGAAGTTTTAAAGAGCGAGCAAGGTACGTTGTTTCGTGTCTTGTCGTTATCTGGATCCTCTGGACTGCCCTTGACAGATAGTATAAAATCGGATTCAGAAGCCCCTGGGAAGAACTCTCTGGCATATATTCAGCTCGAAAAACAGAATGAACGACTGAAAGAAGCTCTCATAAAGTGATAACTATTTTCCCGATTCCCTGCTGTGATCCTCACCATGCTCCAGGCTCCGCGACCTCTCACAAGACACTGAACATGAACAACGCAAACGAATTCAAGAGATGGAAAAAGATATCGAGATGCTCGACCAACTGCAAGGTATCTCATCTCGCTCGGGCATACGACTAAATGCTGATGATGTGCAGTTCAATACGATGAAACACTCATTAAGCTCGCAAACGCCGAGACGGAGATCGAGGGACTCAAGCTACAGTTAGACGATGCACTCCATGCGGAAGATCTTCTTGTCAAATTGACAGAGCGAAATCTTGAATTGGGCGAGGTATGTGTCTATTTGAGTAGGACAGGTATTATAAATATGAATACTCTCCCAGAAAATCGAAGAAATGAGGATCACTATCGAAGATTTGGAAGCATTGAAGGAGTTAAACGACGAGTTGGAAGAGAATCACGTTGACACGGAGAAACAATTGTATGCCGATATAGGCAAGTGATAGAACTTGCTCTTGATACCGACTTCTATATGAACGCTTTTGGCAGAGAAACGTGATGCCGACATTCGAGAACTCCTTGGCAAAATTGCTTCTCTTGAAGATGGATATAAAGACCTTGAAGGTACTGTAGCACAGTTCCGTGACTTAGTACTCCAACTCCAAACGTATGTTATTGTGTGTTTCCCCTATATCAACATCTGCATCCTGTTACAGCGAACTTGACACCCTCCGTACACAAACCCAAACCGCCCAAAATGAATCGGCTACAGCTACATCGCAAGCCGCAGCTATGATCTCTCTCAATATGAAATTGCAATCATCAGCTGCCAAGAATCTGGCGAGGAATATCGAGTTGGAGATCCAGAAATTGGAAGCGAGGGAGAGTAAGGAGTTGTTAGGTATTATTCAAGTAAGCGTATCACCCGTCATTTGCAGTCAACTCATTTATACGTATATCTCAGCCATACCTTCCTCAACTATACGTCCAATCGGACTCTGAGGCAACACACTGCTACCTCTTTTTCCTCCGTCTCTCTTGTAAAATGGACTTGATCAATACCATAATCGCAGCGAAGCATAACCTCACCGACTCACTAAACCAAATCAACCCATCAGGAACATACGGACAACCCATATCAGAAGTTCTCGTTGGTATTTGCGAAATGCGGGGGCGTATCGCTGGGTTATCGACGTTATGTAAGAGGTTTGCGAAGGTATTGAAGTGTGTTGCTGTGGAGACATTTTTGAATGTTGGAGGTAGGATTTATTCGGAGGTGAAAGCTGTAGAGAAGAGGATTGATATGCATGTGGATTTGTTGAGAAGGGATGAATTTAGAGAGATGGAGTGTGTTAGTGATATTGCCAAGTACGTGAGCTTTTTGTTTTTTGTTTCCAAGAAAGCGAGCATAATTAAAGACCTGATTTTCAGGATTCAAGCACAATTTGATCATCTGGCAGAAACGTATTTTGATGGATTTGAATTTGATCTAGGAGAAAAAGAGCTGGGCTATGCGGTTTCATTTGATCTAGATTTGGATATGTTTTCAGCTTCGGTAGCATTAGCTAAGACATGTGTGGCTACGATTTTAGACGATGAAGGTCAGTCTGGTTTCATTCTTGAGATGCTCTCATGTTGATTTATGCATGTGACTGTCTAGATGTTGTGTTGGATTTGAATGGGAATGATGTTTTGACGGAATTATTAGAACCTTTGCAAAAGCTGTTGGATCAGTGTAAGAGTGCAAAAATTTTATCGAGGTGTGTGTGTGATAAATTTCCTTTCTTTCTGATTGTTCATCCAAACGTTGTCACAGGAAACTCGTGAAACGCCTAGATGGCTTGACGCAAGAATCTGCAGCTCTAAAGGCTTCGATCGTCCCTCAGCTCCAAGCACTGAGCAACCCAGTAGCCGAATTAGTCAATTTTGGTATTTCAGTGCGTTGCTCCGTTCTCTTCCTTGAGAACTCATTCACTGACGATGATCATGGTTCTACCTTGTCACCCTATATCATCATTTGAAGCTTGCGCAATTGATCATAAACCATACCAATGATGCGCGAAGCTCGAAATCTTCTTTCCAATTGACTGTGGTTCTGGGATTCGTAAAGGAAACAGCTACAAGTACGGTTATCAAGGATCTGAAGCCGAATGAATCACCATGGGACGCAGTTGGTAGAGCAATTACCCAGCTTGTAGAAGAAGGAACGAAACTGCTACCTTTAGTTCTCGAAAATGAGAATGTAATTAAAAGTGAGTTTGTTAAGATCTCATCTTCCCGTGATCGTCAAAATTCAACTTTCATTAACTCGTCATCTCAAAATAGTGGCGAGCACACCACCCTGGATTGCACGCATTGCAGAAGTGAAAGCTGCACTCGAGGTCAATGTTGAAGCGGAACGCAGAGCTGCCAAATTGAATGACGAAATGCAAGGATTGATGCGGACGTTAAAGGGTAAAGACCAGAGCATTCAAGAAGCCTCTGTGAAGATTGAGTGGATGGAGAGAAGAATGGAAGCCGCTAAGAAGCAGGCGGAGGTTATTGGGAGTTTGGAGGATGAGTTGATGGATATGAAGAAGCAGAAGAGGGATTATGAAGAGGCGATGGAACAATTGCAGGTGGATTTGGACATGTTGGAGCAGGATAACGCGAAGTTGAAGGTGTTGACTGCTGGACAAGAAAAGCAAGGTATGTAGCGAGTTTGTGTCCCATGGAATCCGCTGTTAATGCTTGTGGCGGCGGCGGTCTTCTGTGATGTCAAGCAGCATCAGGCGTGCAGCCAATTGAGACGGAAAATATAGCAGCTGAAGGAAGTTTGGAGACGTCCTATCTATTGGAACAGGTACGTACATGCATGATTCTACTTTGAGAGGGTTCTGGTCTGGATTCGAGTTCTCTGGATAAAGAGAGCCAGCGAGTGCTTAGTCGAGTTAACACTAACGCGGGTCCTTCGCTTTAGGTTGAGGCCCTCCGTGGAACAGTTCGTTTTCTCCGAACCGAAAATTCATATCTTAAGGGTCAAGATCTCCTTCGTGAGCTCGAGACTCTTCCGCGATTATACGTCCCTGGTATTCCGCGAATACCACCCACTCCGCCCCTGGTTCCTTCTGGGTTGTCAGATACTGATTCGGATGATGATGATCCGGATAATTTGGCGCGAAGTGGGAAGCATGTGACATTGAGAGCTTTGACGACAGAAACGAAGATGCTGTACAGAGATGTTATTCAGTTCTCGAGTTCACCTCGGGTAGTAGATTTGTCGGCGACGAATGCTAGGAGGAATGAATCGAAGAGTGGGAGAGGGTGGATGCCGAAGAAGAAGACGCCTGCTGCTCAGGTTTTGGAACGGAAGATGCAGGCTGAGAAGCTGAGCAGGAGGGTGCAGGGACTGCTGGAGCGGGCGAGTGCCTTGGGAGGGAGACTACGATAGTATTTAATATTCCATATTACAAGTCTTGGATGTATTATATCAGGCACACGTATACTTTGTATACAATGTGAGAGAACGGTTGAACGGGCCGGAGCTTAGTTATGGGTCATTGACAATAGACGACAATAGACACGACAGGGTCCTCGTCCGCGACATCACACCCCATCCCCCATACAACACCGCCTCGACGTGCTTTATCCAAGTGTATACCCGTCATTGACCACGATATCCCATCAACGACTGTCCATGGCCAAAACAGGCGATCAGGTACATTACAATGTCAGTGAACCCAGGAGTGATCTCTTTACTGACTCGACTTTTGTTTCTTCGGATGTGTGTGTGTGTGGTGTCTCAGAACGGTAGGAAAACAGGTGGAAAGAAATCATATACAGGAAATCGTGGGCCTGTATCACATTCTACGCCGTCGTGGCCATGCGAGATTGATGGGTGCGGAAAACAGTTTGTGAGAGAGGCAGATTTGCGTCGGCATCAACGCACGACCAGAGTTCATGCGAATCCCAACTAGTCAGTTTTTTTGCAGTTTTTTTTCTTGGTTGATCAAGAATCGGATGACTGTATATAGTGTGTGTGGCAAGTGTGGAGCTAGTTTTACTAGAGTGTGTTCTTTTTTTGTTATGGATGCCTTACAGTTTGATTCATTTGTATGCCTAGACGGATGCATTGAAGCGCCATGAGAAATCCAAGTAGGTGGTTTGGTCGTAATGATGTGGATTTTGCTGATGACTTGGGGTTGTACCAGGAATCATGTTACACGGGCACCGTCCCCGAACTCTAGCACGTTCATTGAAGATGGCACGACGACTACGTCAACAGAGACGAAGGCCACTACTGATACTTCTCCAGAACTGTCCACACGAAGCAGGAGCTCACGTAGTTTGTCTCCCGGACCTGCTCGTGTGAAGGAGAAGGAACACAAGGAAAGAGAGAGAAAACGTGGGGATCGTGCGCTGCCACCGCTGCAGGCTCCTGTACCTCCGGGGTATTACAGACATAGTATTGCTACTCCTCGTATGTTCAGCTTCGATCCGTTGTCTCATGATCTGCCTTCTGAAGCTGATTGATGATATCCTTTCTTTAGTCTACGAACATTCATCAGTACCGTCGAACTCATGGCCCACTGCTTCGTTCTCTCGTCTACAAACTCATTCTACGTCACTTAATGCGATACTCGCCTCGCCTATCTCTACACCACGTCTACATCCAGTTGATTGGTCTCTTCTGACGTCTGGGCAAAGCAAAACAACCCAACACAATGATAACGGCTGTACACAAACACCATCCCCGCCACTAGCAGCATCGTTACCATCACCAATCGACCCGAATAACCAAAATGATGCACCCCATTATCGGTACCCTCGTTCTCCTCGTATGGTTCCTCAGCTGATTCCGGAAAATCCTACCTCGACATCACGCGAACTGGCTTCCTATGATTACAACGATCACCCTCCCTCAGGGCGATTAGACACCTGCCATGCTACTTTGCCTACGAGGACTGACAGCGATTCGAACGGCACTGAGATTGCCACTTCCGTAACTAATGCTATAGGAAGTGGGGAAAGAATCCATTTGACACCTTCACTGTCACCTACATTGCCTGTACAACTTGCTTCACCGCCTATAGTTGCATCGGCGGAGCCTATCCTCACCTTGGTCATGCTCACCGATGATGATGCTGATGATGGAAATGATGGTGCTGGTAAAGTTTCGAACTCCTCGGACTCTGATGGAACCGAAGAATCTGACGAGGAAGTTGACCAGCTGGAGTCTACAGACTCTGAAACCGAACTTGTTAAATCCGAAGATAAAATAGGACCTAATCCCGCGGATGTTCGATCAAAACATCTGGTGCCGATAAAATCTGTGACAGTGAGAGAAGGCACTGGAAACCAAACTTCAACCGGTCACAGTATTCCAGAAATCGATATTGAAGCATGTATCGATCCAGTTGCTACAGGAATTACCAAGGAGGAAGTGAAAGCAGCTATGGATGATATGCGAAAACAAGAGCAGGCGGAACAACAAGAGCAACAGCAGAGACGACTACGACAAGAAAATCACGATCACGATGGTCCACTTGGAGCACTTGATATGGGAATGGGTATCAATATTCGTGCGAGAAACACGGGTGTTGATCATGGTGGATTACCCTTTCTCAATGAGATCGTGTTATCTTCCCCATCTTCGGCTCTTGCTGGGAATGATGCTGGTGTCGTGAATGATGCTGCAGGTCAGACGAGGCAGGGTCAAGATCATTCTAGTGGTAGCGATGTCGACTCTCCATATGTGCACCAAAGTTCCGGTTCTAGGACAGGGCGTCAAAGCCCAGATAGCAACGAGTGTCACTCTCTTTCCTCATTTTTGGGTGGTCCTCGTGATAATTTTGATTCAAATCTTCATCACCATCGCCTGAATAGTCGGGATCGCAGCAGCTATGGAAGTCATGATGAGAAGGAAGGGGCTGAGTCACGCATGAGTAGAAGTGAAGACTTGGATATTAAGATGGTGTATAGTGTTGTTGATGTTGATGCTGGTAGAGATGTCGGTATCGGCAGGCAGTTGGAAAAGACTGTGGATGAGAGGGTGAGTGCGGATGCGATAGATGTGGATGGTGTAAATGATTCGCCAGAATCTGATTCTTGGCACGGTCGTAATCATTCTCATATTCACGATGCTTATGGCGGTGGTAATTGTGGTGGTCAGTACTCTTCTCCTTCATTGGATTGGTCGCCATCTTTGTTTACATTGGAACGATATCACCAACATTCGCATTCTCGTCATCATGGTCTCTTTGATGAAGATGAAGGAGATGGGGAGCACATGCTTCAACATCGTCATACTTGTCATCAACATCATCCGAGTCAGTGGTCTATTATGATTTTCCTTTGTTTTATTTCTTTTTACCTTTCATTGAATCCGTTTCAATTTCTCCTCTTCTTCATCTTCTAACCTGTCTGGTCCCAAAATCATACTCATTTCCCCTTCTTAGTGGAACTCTTGGCGCAGGTGACGATGCCTTTATGAAAAAGAAAACTCCCATCTGGTTTCGATCTCTGGTACCTCTTGTTCCATATGGCCATCACGCCATCTACTCCGTATCGCCTAGGCCCAGAGAAACTTCGCGACTCACCTCATGATCTTGCGGTATGCATGAATGGACGCAGGCCAAAATTTTGGGTCCTTCATTTCATTTCCAGGAGAAGAATTACCGTTTGCAACGCCACACAGTCTTACGTATTCGCTCACCTGCACACACCTTCAGACACATATACACTCAACACACAACTCGATTACTCTGACAAAACCTAACACAAAACTTGTAATTTACCTTCCATTTTCTTTTCCGACCTTGGCTTTCCGTGGCTGCCCATGAGAACCACTGGATCACACGTCACGCACGCATGTTTGATGACGTTCTTCCCCTTCAAGTTACTGTTGTCCTTACCATTACTTCCTTCTCCCCACCAAACCGGTCAAGTTACAGCCGAAGATAGTCTCACACTTTTCAATTTACCGACATGTGATGACTGGATCAGGATCTTGTCCATATCTGATCGTCTCTGGATCTATTCCTTTGTTTTGATGTTTTTTCTCTAATTATTTTGCTCATATTGCTTCTGGATGTTGAGCTCTCGTTCGCAGTCGCCCACCTTGTTATCTTTTCAATAATTTTGTTTTGATTGCTAAAACCTGTTCTATCCCTGCTAGCTTGTCCTTGTCTGTTATATTCATTTGCTAAGTGTTTCAACATGCTGTCAGACTCATCGGTTGCTTTCGTATCTGTCTCTTGCTCTCATAATTTTCCTCCTCTGTCCTTTCGTTATTTATAGCATCGCTCTTTTTCCGCCTTACTGGGTTTAGTATAGTCTGTAGTCAAACCACCTTCCCCTGCATTATTCGTGTACCTTTATACTTGTTCGCAATGCAGTGGCACCGCTCATGGGTGAGTCAGCCCTTTCTCATCATTGTTGGCAGAAATTTTTGTGGCTGCGGTGTTTCATAGTACTTTGACAGGAATGCTGGAGATGTCACTTTACATCTTATCTTGCAGTCACATCCAAACTGCCAGTGCTGTGCTTGCTGGAGACAGGTGTCATTGTTGGAACCAAATTCCCTCTAATTTTCCACTTTTTTTTTGTTCTGAATCCTTACTCTCTTAATATTCCATTGTGGCTGCCGATCACTGAAAACCCAGAGCAGAGAATATCTATGTGAGTTATTGTCGTTGAAAGCAAACTGTTGGGCCACTATTGTATGTATTGTTAGGCTATTACCTGTCTTATTCGCTTCAAAGGACCTGGACTTTGGGCCACTTGTACTGAGCTCCAACCTGAATAAGGCATTGGTTTGTCAATTAATTCCCTTGAGTACAATGACATACCTCTTGAATACACATCCTGCCAAGTTCATGGCCAGCAAGTACACACTCTCCAAGTGTTTTGCCAGAAACGAGTGCACCAAGGAATCCACCAGCAAAAGCATCACCAGCACCATTTGTATCCACAATTTTGTCATTACTCAACGCCTTTACAGGAAAAATTTGAGCTTCGGCATTTGGACCAGCAACGAGGATAGTGGATTTGGCACCATTTGTGAAGACGACGATACGTTCACGAGCTTTATTGGATTTTTCATAGCCTGCAAATGCTTTTGCAATGCCAACGAGATCAGTCTTGGAGCCAGGGTAGTTGGTAGCGGTAGCCAATGCTTGGGCTTCGGTTTCGTTGCCGAAGACAATGTCGGTGTAAGGGAGAATTTTTAACAGGCTTTCGGTGAAGAATTGGGCGATGAAGGGAGCAGAAATGTTGAGAGCAAATGTCTGATCAAGGACCAGGTATACATCAATACATGACCGATGAGAAGATGAGTTATGGACTATGAGGATGACATACCTTGTTGGCTTCGGACGATTTTCGACTGAGCCATTCAACAGTTCCAGTGCCATGAGTGAGGAAGTAACCTTCAACATAGTAGTAGGAAGCAGATTTGATTAAGGGAGCGACTTGAGGGGATTCGAGGTGTGATTGATCAAATTTCTCGGCGGCTCGGAGAGTCGTAACAAGTGAACTAAAACAATCCGATGAGATAAAATTAATCGGAAGAGTGAATTGGAAACAGACCGTACCGATCATGGCCGGTGATAACGACAGCGCAAGCTCCTGTTCTTTCACCTTTCTTGACATGATAAACTTGATCAAGCCCCTCACGAGCATTAGCAGCTTTCAGCTGTTCTGCAAGATCATCATCGCCGACACAGCCGGAGTAGACGACAGAGCCCGGTGGCAGGACGTACTAAACAAATGTATGATATGCCAGGTTGGTCATTGGTTTGTCATTATGGATAGACAGGCGTACCGCAGCTCCTCGGGCAGCATTCTGAGAGGCACCCCCAGCGACGTAAGTCACTTCATAGTCTTTCTTAATTTCTTCATAGCTTTCAATCTGGGTCAGACCTTTATCAAAACAGAATGACAATCTCACATAGGAGAATGCTTATCCTCTGCTAGAATGGCATCATTGGACTTGAGTTCATACTTCTCAAGAAGCTTTTCGCCACCAGTGACCTGCATATCAAGAAGGGGATTTCCCAAGAAAAAGCATGAATAGTGTTGTGCAAACATGATATGTTTGTGGTAGCAGAACGTCGACAACTCTACGACGACTTTATCGATGTAATCTATCTTATCTAATCAAAATAATCGTGGTAACATCGTGAGGTAAAACACCGTATCAGAGAAATCAGAGAAGTTCGAAACTTGACAGCTGACACAGAACTCTCCATGGAAACTGTAATTAGACTCATATAAGATCAAAATCGAATCGCTGACATGCAGTGTGAGGCTTGGATAGCAACCTTGTACAGAACAGGGCACAAACAGTAGATATACTACGCTCTAGAAAGAAAAATATCGCATGCAGATAGGAATAAGAGGTATACTCTTAGATCGAGGAGATATTG
>Ga0153987_1000288_pt1 | contig 17419 bp, 24 predicted proteins | sample TSNC071MetaG_FD_102279 | JGI IMG/M metagenome (GOLD analysis project Ga0153987, IMG submission 102279) | Attine ant fungus gardens microbial communities from North Carolina, USA - TSNC071 MetaG | ecosystem: Host-associated > Fungi > Mycelium > Unclassified | place: USA: North Carolina, William B...
CACAGTTGTCCGACCATTTTCGAGGTGGCAATACATGAGAATAACAAGTGCAAGCGACACATACCAGACATCACTCCTGTTAATAGCAATGCATGAGGTATAATGATATCATGTTAGAAGTCCTGTCAAAGTTGTATATATGTATTCCTAACAGCTCTGGGTACTAGGAGAGCAACATGCCACAATGACATTCCGTTATCAAAAGCCTGGTTACTTCTCTGAACAGTCTCATATGGATGGTCATAGAGCAACAATGATGTGAACGGTACTCAATCAATAGGCTGATACGGCAACGTAGCATTACAATCCCCCAGCAAGAAAATGATCTTATAGTACTTCTGCCTATCAGCGATTTCGAACAAAATGTGCAGCGGGACCGCTCCTCCGCAAAACCCCAATGTTGGCTCCATGCAAATGAATAAGGATTCAAAGGGGTCACTAAGGCGACTTACCAGATCGCCGCTCCCAGCCTTTACTAGAAGCAAACTTCTGATCTCTGAAGCCCAAAGCACGATTCAAGAATTTTTTAATTTTTGCAGAAGGTGCGGCCGCCCGAGATAATCCAGGTATTGGCGCTGATGATAATGTTCGAATTGCTTTTGGTCTTGGCTCTGGTGTTATTTATTGCTAGGATAAGAATTACTGAGGCCCACCCAACAATGACATCCTTTGGAGTGGACGAATTGAATTTCCGCTTTTTCTGTTCTCTTTGTGAACGTGTGGGATGATTGGACTTTGATTGTGGAGACAACGTCTTGGTCGCTTGAGAAAACGCGGCCTTGAAGAGTTCGTCAGGAAGATAGTTGGATCGTTTTTTTGTGGTCGGTTCCGACTCAGGGTCTGAGCCCATGTTTTGGTCGTCTTCGTCTTCCCCTGAGTCGGCCTCAAGATAGGTTTCATCCACATCGATACCACCAGAACTGTAGCCCTCCGGATCGTCGACGTCGTCTCTCCCCTCCATAACTGTGTCCTCGCATTTTTTGCTTTCAGCGTCTTTCATAGCTCGAAGCATCCGAGCTTCTGCATCATTCAAATCCTGACGCTGATCATCATCCTCTAACAAAGCTTTCTCGTCCCCAGTCCTCTGATAAAAAACTGGGTCGTCCTTTCTATTACTTGCAGCCCGCTCTTTCAATTTTTGATCCCTTTGTCGATTCTTCAGTTTCGTTTTTTCCCTGACAAGTGCATGGGCCTTGCGGATGTCAGCATCTTGTTTTTGAGAAATGCTCTTTGAGTGAAAAAGTGCAACAGCTTCTGGAGCTTCAGAATCAGAGTCAGAGGACGCGGATGGAGGCATGTTTCGCACAAAAAGCCAATGTGATATATATAACACGTGGTCTGGTTGTTAGCATTTTGCGATAGGACAATTATATTCTACTAGAAATTTGCTCTCAAGCGCTTCTGTTCTTTTTTCTGAGCCATAATATGGCTGCATTCAAGCCGCAGTCTCCAACGTCGTCAGACAACGATGGCCGCGTCATCCACTTCAACGACGTGTAAAGGCAAAGTTGTCACGACTAGATCCTGTTGTGAAATTATTTCATAATTTCCCCTCTCTTATCACTGACCATCAGCTATTTCTCTTATCATTTTATGATAATTTTTCTGCTTAGTTTTTTTGCCTTGGAGAGCTCCCTGTCCACTGTCAAATAAAAAAATGTGGACAGAACTGGAAATAGCAGGGGTGAAATCACACACAAGATAGAAGTAAAACTACGGACTGTGTTCGTACACCGCATAATAAATTGATGAATTAAAATAAATAAAAAGATAGAAGTAAATATGTGCTATGGTTAGCAGCACATAACCCCTCCACCTCAACTTCACTCACTCACTAACCCAAATAATTCATGACAAGTTTCAGACTTCTTATAGCATCATTGCTCAATAAAGTGATTGACTTCAACATACCCTCTTGCCTCTACCCTTTTCTGGACTAGTCAAGTCTTATGGTTGCATACTGCATTGAGACGTGTTCTGTCCCTTGTTGAGAAATTCTGCAATTCTTCAGACTATCCACTACTTTTGACATCAACTGGACAGACACCGCTGCACTCACTTCTTTCCAATGCTCTGATGGTCACCTCACTTGATCAACGGTACCATGACATGTCAATCTTGACAGTCACAGATTTCCCTTGTCCTCCAAAAAAGAGTTGTCAGCTCTGGAAATAGCTTTCTAATGTTGCGAACGCGCGAGCATGCGTTGGCGAACAAGGGAACCAAGTGAAAAGTCTGTCCTCCGGCGAAAACTTGAATAAGCCAAATGAATATACTGATGTAATTGGATTGAGATCATGGATACAGTGATGAATGCCCCTCAAGGGGGCTCGAAGGGTGAGAGAGGTGAGGGATACCAGAGTCTCAAACCACTTTCCAAGTTCATAGAGCATGTCGTTGGGATAACCACCAAGGTTAATGTCAAGGGTGGTCAGGCTCCTTGTTTGCAGAAAGGAGGCAATGATAGCCTTGTAGTCTCCTTTCGCTGCATTGAGACAGGATGGGATAGAGAGGGTCTTAAGGTTAGAGAAGTCCATCATCCATGTGATGATTCGACTTTGACTTGATGCATATCCTTCATATGATATGTGTGAAATGTTGGCGTTGCGGAATCTGAGTGCGTCCAAGATACCACACGTGACTATTTCTCCTCTTTCGGTTGCTCCGTCTAATGTTATGCTCTTCAACGACGGACCCAGGAGTGGTGCAAACATCCCAGGTTCCAAGCCACGTATATTGAGACGAAGTTCTTGCAGATTCGGACAAAGCGCGATATCAGTGAGCCTTGGATGTGTTTAAGCAAGGCTCAAAGTGTGCGTCTTTTGTTTCTGTTGTCATTACTTTTCTCTTCCAAGTCTTCCGTGAAATATGCTCCCAAGAGCGAGATTTGAAACAGATGAATGATTCTTGTCCAGATCTCTGGAGGAACGATTTCTATGACAACAGAGGGAGGTGTGTCTGCTGACATGAGGTGATAGAATGACAGAACACAAAGCAGCTGGATGACTCCTTCAAAATGTTTGAATGCACAGAACTGGGGTAAAAATTGTCTGCTGACAAAACACAATAAATATTGAACTGAAAACAAATTAAATTGCTAGAGGACAAATACTCATTGAAAAGATATTTGTTACGACGTGGTCAATTTTCCTCTAAAATAATACAACCTGTGTTTGCCATGGCCACACTGTAATCTACAAAAGGCTGGGGTATCCCCTTTCAAACATTTGATCTAGACAGTTGTTTCTGCCTGGTCTTAGCTTCTATTTTTAGCATCTGAGACCTGCACCTCTTCACTGCTCTTCACTGTTAGATATATACAAACTCCGCCCTTAGTTGTACAAGCAATAAGAAACCCAAAATTCTGATTAGGCACATTTTGTCCTCACTAAGTTCTGCTTTGTATATAAGACATATTCTGTAAGCACTAATGCAATGAGAGTTGCTTTTCAATAGCAGGACCTAACTTTGGAAGTGAAGACGTGATAAGATTAGTTCTTCCCACAGGAAATCTATGAGGTTAGTTTATCTGGGTGCCTGAATCTCATCAACAGTCAACAGTCAACTTTCACTCATTGTTGAGTTTCCCAGCCTCTCACATTGGCATATGAACCTTGTGGTATCCACCTTTGTTGCCATACGGTTTCCAATCATCAACTGCCTCTTTCATAGGTACACTGAGTCAGGGAACCAAAGGCAATCCTGTAGAATACCTGTATCCTGCTATGAACTGTAATCAAGCATCGCATGAACAATTTATTCAAAAAAAAAAATACCCAACGTGGCACTGATACATATAGCCGGAACAATCCCGGATGGGACTCCTCCGAAATCCGGTGTTGGGTCGCCGTGACAATCTCCATTCAGACACATTGTTCACTTACTGGTCCAATCACCGGTCCAATTGCAACTTCGGGATATTCTTCGGTCTTCTCAGGATCTGAGCACATGCGTCTATAGGCGGCGTTTGGACCTTTTGGATAATCAATTTCCAAAGGGAGTCTCCCGGACACTAGTAAATGGACCGATAACACAGTACCAAAGACATTGGAATTCGTGACCTCTTGAATTGAGGTCCGTGAGCTGTGCCTAGAGGTCTGTCTATATCTACTGTTATTTAAAAATCACCACCATCATCTATGTTGTCACTCAGATGGGCGCATCAACGCAGGGAAAGGTTATTTTAATCCCTCAGATATAACCGAATAACAGACTGACGTGCTACATCTCTTCATCCTTCAAGGCATATCTTCATCCTTCAAAGTTTCATCTTCCAGGAGGAAGAAGCGTATGCCACCACCGGTGCCAAGCGTGGACCCATTGTTGTGAGTCTACTTTTTCTCCTCTTCAGGTCTCATAGCTTGATCAAATGTATTGACAGGACAGGACCTCCGGTAAGTTGGTTGGCCAGCGATGATTCTCCACTTCACGATATGGACTTGCAGCTCATCGGGGTCGTCTTGAGCTGGTGGTTATACGGAATCTTGATGGTACAATATCGTATGTCTCCACTTCAAAGGCGCTCCCTCCCCCCATTATTCACTTTCAACATAGTTCTGTATGTGAACAATTGCGGTCGAGATAGAAAATGGCTGCAAGCGATAGGTAATCTAAACTTGCATCTTTCCCTTCATTACCGTAAAAACCCGTGATTAGTGCATTTCATTTTCCTTGTTGACACTGTTCAGACTTGCTTGATCATGAGCGACATCTTTTTTTGGTTTGTCTACCACTTTGGTGATCCTGCCGAACTCGGTCAACTCCACCTATCAAGTATTTCGGGACCCCTTCTCGATGCTATCATTGCGTTCACTGCGCAAATGGTCTACTGTTGGCGGATGCGGATACTAGGGGAATGGAGAGTAATTCCAATAACTATCGGATTTGTGGGTGTGGTAAAAATCGTGAACTCGATGCTTGTATTGACGGATTCTTGTCTAGCTCGGTCTTTCTGCATTTGGAGTAGGTAGTTTTGTTGGGATTCACGTAAGTCACTGCCTTCATGTGATGTACCAAATGTCCTAGACTCGTGTGTATTGATAGACATCCAGGACGGGTTTACGCGTACAATTGGGCCAGCTGGACCCATCCGGGATGGTGTAAGTTGATCTTCAATCAAGTGACGCAGGAGCTACTTACTGACCATCGTACCCTAGGTCTGGCTTGGTCTTACCACCATCACTGACGTTGCAATCGCGGGCTGTATGACCTATTTGGTACATTTCTCCACTCAACATCTGGAGACAGCAACACTCATAGTGCGATTGGAAAGCTTCTGAAGCACCGATCAAGAGAGACAAATCAAACAACTACAACAGCTGTGAAAAGAATTGTACTCCTCACTATCGAAACCAACGGTTTGACAGGTCAGTCGTCCAAAAGAAAAAAACTCGTGTTAAGATCGTTCAAATCTATTTTAAGCGATAAATGCCCTCGTGCTGGTATTCCTTTTCTTTGTCCCGTCTGTCAGACCAGGCGTATGTCCCTTTTCTGCCTCGTTCCTTCCGCAGAGGTGGCTGAAAAGACATGTAGAAAACCAACGCATATATGACAATGTAAATCCATTTTCTTCTGAACACGTCATCATCTCTCTTAAACTTTATCCTTTTCAAAACAAAGCGGTTTCGTGCTTGGAAAATTGTACGCAAAAGAAGTTCATTGTCAAGGAGTCTTGATCGGCAGCCATTGATTCTATAATTTTTTTTTTTTACCTAGGTATAGCAATTCCTTCCTTGTGCTCGTGAATCAAAGAATCTACTATCGCAAGACGACGGGGATTCTTTCAAATAACACTATCCAGCTCCAAGTATTCACAGAGACCGTTGAAGAAACTGTGGATGTCAGCGGTAATTGTGTTTTGGATGATGGTGTCAACTCACAGAACAAGGGGGCTAGGGAAAGATGCAGTGATGTACATATTCTCTGAACAGATTTCTAAATCACCATGAAAGACAGAGGGAAAGACTAGATAGGTACATAGACAAGAAGTCTATTCCTTGGTGTCACAATCAATCCAGAACTAATAACAGGGACACTTGGAAGGCTAGCCCAGTCTGGTACATCATACATCATCACAAACATGGAGGGAAATTGAAAGCCTGCGTCCAAAATGTGACTGCTGATGCGTTGATTTGGACACCCATTGGATAACTTCCCGTAGGATGCTCCATGCCGAGATGCCGAGCCTGAATCTTAAATTGTGGGGGTTTCCCAGACTTCCCTAGATACGGTGATCTGGTAAGGCCTCTAGACCCCCCTGCCAGACTTCCCAGACTTCCCTAGATGTTCTCTAGCCTTTTATGGATAGACAGATCAAAGTTATATACCATATCTAGAATTTCTCCTGATGTGAAATGGATAGGCTTACAATTAATTTATTGATTTATTCTGCTGATAAGTCTCTTCTCCTCTATCATATCCTCTATCATGAGCCACCAAAGGCCATATAATTCTTGTCATAAATAAAGACAATGAGGTTTGCAGTGTTGTCATTGCATGTCATGTGTCTGAATAGTAGCACAATATTTAATAGCAAGCATTGCACAACTTGCAAGTAACAGCTCATCCTGAGGGTGATTCAAAAAAGATGAATGAATTCATCTAGGTGTGTCATAGTGCAATAACGAGACATACATGTGACATTGTGATGTCACATCTAGGGAATGTTGCTACGGGAATTTTTCCTAGATTTCCTCAGACCATAAAATAAAGTTTGCACTACACTCCTAGATTCTCCCAGATTCCTACGGGAAGTCATCCATTAACTCATTGATCATCGAGCACAAGGGGGAGACATTTCAAAACACACAGTTCGGTGCAAAACATTTGATTAGAAATCAAATATATATATGCTTTTTTACATTGAAAACAAAAACAAAACAAGAAAAACCAAATAAAAAAAACCTCCAAATAATACAGATCCATGTCAAGTAACCTACATCAACATCAACATCAGTCCTCGCACATGCAATACTCTAACTTGTATAATCCTCAAACAGATCCCGAATACCTTCAAAAGTCTTAGCTACACGAGGCTCAAACATAACCTTAAACGGCATAGGGTGCGCATTCGCAGATTCGGTGAACGCCAAGTCGTCAATGGGATGCGCAGGATCCGCACGAACATGAAAAGCCCACTGAATAAGCGCAGTATTCAAAAACACAGAACTGTTTTGATCGATTACATATCAAAAAAAACTCAGGTACAGCGCGAGGGGTGTTTACTCACGCAGTCGCCATATGTTGGCCAGGGCATACACGCCGCCCAAATCCAAAGGTGTACGCCTTGAGATCTTCTTTGATCGTTCCCTCTGATGTCAACCAACGTTGAGGGTTGAAATTCTCTGGATCAGGGAAGAGAAGTGGATCGCGACCAACAGACCTTTCGTACAATCAAAGATAAGGATACAATTCTCACAAATGGTGGTATCGGAAAACCACCCAGAATTCGAGAGTCAGACTTACCAGACATTGCCTACAACACTTGCACCTTTAGGTATGCAATAATTTTGCTTTGGAAAATGTGAGATGTAATGATCCATCGGCCATAACACCGACTCACCCATATGATATCTTTGGTTGCCTTGTGTGCGAAACCTGGGATGAGATACCTCAAAGATCTGCGATCAAGGATGACATAAAACCGCTTACCACCGGAACTGACCGGTCTCCACCTGAACGTTTCTAGAACGAATGCCATGGTCTGGGGCAGACTTTCCTGGTCACTTATCCGAGGAGCTATAGTCCACAACATCAATCACCAGTAAATGGCTGACAAAGAGGAATATACATACGTCTTTCTTTTCCGATCGCGGAGTCTAACTCCTTCCTCACACGCTCGGCAGCTTCAGGATAACAAGCCGAAGCCATGACTGCCACACTGATTGCAGAAGCAGTAGTATCAGAACCTGCGCCGAACATGCTACCGGCAAGATAAGCTGTTTCATCGTCCGAGAGCTCAAGTTCCTTTTGTCTCTCAATAAGATACTTGCCGAAAGACTGAGGGACTTCTTCATCACGCGCCTGATTAGAAGCACGGGCAGATGGGTAAATGACAAGATGGGCATGTGTGAGAAACACGAATCATACCATCTTTTCCCTCACTTCGTTCAGCTGTGACTTAAATAAGTCAAGTTCCTCCTTATGGCCATCCTGGAGTTCCTTGAGATATCCGGGTACATAGCTAGCACAACAGGTTTGATTCATCAAGTTACCTGGAAATGCAAGAACGTACCGCAGAAACGGCCAGTTGTCTACCCTCCATAGCCCCGGTCGCAGATTGTTTCCGAGTCGGGTAAGGCAGCGGTTGACAGAGAGAACGGTAGGGTCCGTGTACGATTTCGGAACTTTACCATATGCTAATGCCATAACAACAGCTGCTGCGTACCTGCCGCATGCATCAATCAATTACATGAAGTTATAATATAGCATAATTGATATCAGCCAATGGCAGCGAGACAATAAAAATAAAACGCACCGTTTTGCATGATCTTGATGCCCGTTGGGTTCCTCGAGGATATCGTAAATATGTTGGCGGGCACTGTACATCAATGTAGGTGAGTAAGCAGCAATGCTTTTGGGTTGCAGGTGGGCATGCAGGGCACTAAGGAAATTGTGAGCATAATCTAGCAAGCGGTCCAAATCAAAGATCCAGCGATTGAATCGGAACGGATTTCTATCATACAGGTACGGCCGTAGATTACGATTCAAGGGAGGGTCGTCCAGACCACCAAGGCAAAATGCATCGTCGGAGACCACGACGAAGCCAGCGAAAAGAGGGGGAAAAGCACATACCGGCGCATCTTCTTGAACCTCTCTCCTGCAGGCGTAAGCAGGACTCTCATTCCTCCCGATAGGGTTTCACCGGCAGCAATGCTTGTGGGACGGTCGACGGTAGAAGCACCTCCTTTCTCCATGATTTCTACGGCGGCGTGATACCGGCCAACGACGATGAGAGTGTTGAAGCCCTGTCTCAGAGAAAAGACAGGCCCGTATTCTCTGGTCCATGTCTCGAACTTGCGGTAAGCACTGAGTTGGTCATTAGGGGTCTGGACGAAGGTGACAAAGAACCAGAGAGCGCACAAGGCTTGAGGGATAGAATTGCCAAAGATCCATGACTCTGCAGGTGGGCCTGGCGGCAAAGGAAGACCACCAGGCCGTGATAGTCGTTTGTGGATGAGAGCCAAGAGCACTGCAGAGAACAGTAGAGCCGCTATGGATTGAGGGTCGACGATGGAGATAGCCATAATTCTGTGGGGCGTTGCAATGCGGTTTTTAAAAGACGGGGTACGTAAATCACAAGATCCGGTAAGTCGGAAATAGAACAATGTTATGAGCAGAATTTATGAGCAAATTGTGACAGGGAACTCGGGATGGCCTTTTCACTCTGGATGTCTAATGGCCTTTTAAGTCCTGGAAAGCCGAGACATCCCCGGACTCGAGTTTTTCCGCAGACCTTCTGACAGTCAGCCCTGTGCCGTCGGCTCGCTTCCCACGACACTTTGCCAAAGGGGCAACCGACCCGCTGTCCTGGATTCCTTGAATTCGGGAATTGTAGACATGTGCTATCGACTATCAGAGATGAATGACAATAGAAAGTACGACAATAAAAGACAGTGCCATTGGTATCCAAAACAGTCTCCAAGCAACACAATTAAACGAAATCAAGTCCATGTATATACCTCCTCTGCCTATTCCTTATTTTCCTGCACAGCTTCCAACGCTGACTCCTTCTGTGACGCCTCGATTCCCGGGATAGTTATAGTAAATGGCACGTCCTCGATGTCAACCTTCAAATCCGGTAGTGGCAAAGCATAACTATTTCTGTTTGGGTTACCCCCATGCCTTCGGACACTAAATCTGCTTTTAAGATTTGTCAAGCTTTTCGTGACCCTCTCAAGCGAAACAACAGCTTCGTTGTACCGTTGGTCATCAGTTGATGGTCGGAGAGAATCCTTGAACTCCCTCAGACATCGAATGCTATCGCCAAGCTGCTGCTTGATATGTTCGATAGATGTATTGAAATGCTCCCCAAACATCACTTTTGACACCGAGTGATGATTTGACCTAGCTTGAGATGGCGCAGGTGACTGACACTATAGTTTTTTTTTTTTAATAAACACAATGGAACCTTCAGCTCGAGCACAAAAAAGACACGTACGCGTCCATCGATCGAACTCAACTCCCGTCCTGTCATGGGCAAATTGGGACCTTGCTGCTGACTCGTATTCGCGTCAAAAGACGACCTCGAGCCTCGCATCGTCGACGTCGCGTCTGTATTCGCGCTCTTCGGCAAAGGCTCAGCTTCTCCAACAGCAGTAGTCGAAAAATCCTCATAGGACGAAAACGCCTGTGTACTACCACCACCACCCTCCTCCTCCTCCTGATCCTTCAAAGTTTCCTTCTTTCCCCGACGAGAGAAAGGCGACGACTTGAAAAAAAGGAGGAAATTGGATTTCAGCTTGGAACCCTCTTTTGGCATTGTTGGGTTAAAGAAAAAGAGAAAAAAAAGAAACTTGAAATCAAAAGAATGTGGGTGAGAGTGGAAAAAAAACCACTTTTCGTAGTGAGGCGTTGGAAAAGAGCGGTGGATAAGGGTCAAAAAAGACACGAGCCTATCGACCCTTAATGTAGTTAGAGTACAGTCAGGGAAGGCAAATGATGTTGATAATTCCATTCTGGGAATGACCATGAATGTCATCTTTTGTCCTCTCGACCTCACATGTAGAGCGTATTCTTGAGCATTGCAAGCATTTGTATCGAGGTTATGGTCGCGTCTCTCTCTCTCCACACCAGGGAAAATCTTGAGGTGTACTTCCGCGTCGCGTCGTTAGCCTCATCTTCAATTTCATCGCTACGGTTCCCAAGACGAATTATCTCCTTCGTCGCCTCCCTTCTTGTGTCCGCATGAGAGTGAAACTACATCTAGGTTCAGTAATTTGGTTCTTTTTTTTAAGAGCGTGTAAGATAGGAGCAGTAAAGAGGGCAGACAACATAGGGGAGAGATTCCTACTTCATTTTGATTAGTTTTCCAATATGTTCAGAGGAACTATGGGTTGGAAGGCTTTGGATATGTCATAGGCTAGCTCACCCAACTTGGAATTTAAGATTCTTTCAAGTGCTATGGCCAGTGGCTCAAGGAGACACATTTATGTCAAAGGCTACAATGTTTTGCCAGGAGATGGGGTCAGGTTCAGGGGTTGACTGTGCTTGGAGGGCCATGCTCTGGGTTCAAATGATGGAGCATCTTTGAGGCGGTCTGAGTCTGATTCTATGAGGCAGCATTAGCAGCTCCATTGGAGGGCATTTCATTAGATCATGTAAAGTGCATGAAGACTTTTGAGGAAATATGTGAGTAACCTTCATAATTTCATTCATTCCCTTTGGATATTCGAAGCCCATGTCCTTGCATCCTAATTGCCCCTGCCGAATAGTTAGGAAGTTGGATAAGCATTCTTGAAAGGATTCTAGCAGCAATGCCTGCAATTTTTGTATAAATTGCCATGACTGCGAGAGGCCCAACATAAAGCAACCCATGAGTGACAGTTTATTGTTGATGAGGTTCAGACACACAGACATAGAGATAGACCGGGACCATCCGACGGAGTGTTGCCACAAAACCGTGGGAAGAACTAATTTAATCATGTCTCCACTTCCAAAGCTAGATCCTGCCGTGGAAAAGCAACTCTGGTCAGATCCGCATTGCATCAGTGCCTACAGAATACGAAGCAGAGCTGAGTGAAGACAAAAAGCGCCCAATCAGGATTTTGGGTTTCTTGTTGCTTCATACAACCAAGGACGGAGTTCGCGTATATCTTGCCAAGTCCATTTTCTCTTGCAATGACGATCTAGAGGTTTTGGTAAAGCTTGGCCTGTTCTTTGAAAAATATGTTATTTTTTCCTGTGAGTCTCTTGATGGTGGCCCATTTTCTGCATGTGTGTAATATGTCCAGTTTGTCGAGATGCAGAGCAGACGGGTGTGTTGGCTTCAGACGGTACTTCCAATGACATACTTAGCTTTAAACTAATGTCCTTAATGGCCGATAATCCAAGTCTAATCAAGATCGGTGAATAAATAAATCTCAGAATTGGCAGTATCTCCTCCCAGACGGACATCGCCAGTTGATCCTTCTATTCTATTTCCTGCACATGTTGGTCTCAGTGCGACCGCCTCCAGCTCCACGACTTTAGAGCTGTCACATTCTCCCTTGGCATGATTACAACCTCCACTGTCGCGCTGTGTCTCTCGCTCTTGGATTCTACTGCAGTGTTCAGCTGCTTCAAGGTATGTTTCATCTCACCCTTCCCTGCACAGACAAGAACTGTACACAAAGGTCCCATTAAGAAAACTCGCCGCACGTCAAGAGACCATCGTCGCATAAGATGTTGTCCTTTGGCTCTTCTGAAATCAAAGTCTGCTTTTCAGGCGACGAATCCATCTGTATAGTGCATTCGAGCTCTAACGAGGCCCATCCTGGGCTCTGGTTCCGATATCTCGTAAGTCCAATAACGTTATCACCACTGCCAGGATACCATCTGGCTTACATTGTTTTTGAAGCATAAAGATCATCTTCTGTTACGACTTTGTCCGCTAGCCGGTGAACCACCAACCAATGCAGCACCCTTCGACATCTCCTTCTCATCTAAACCAGCCTCTGCCAATATCTTCTCGACCTCCTTCAGAATAGGCTTGTACTCCTCTAGAGTTCAAATCAGTCATGGTTATCATCGATCCTGACTTCATAGAACCTACTGTAACGTTCCTCAGCTAGGCCAAAACCATCCCGTCGCAGTTCCTTTCCTCGGTTCTCACTCGTTCCACACGCCTTTTGGATCCAGTATTCGCCTGGATGACTCGTTAGGGTCTCTATATACGTGTACGAGATGGTCACTCACTAGAACGGGCATAGAAATTAGCGAGTGTCTCTCCAGGAAGAGGGGTGCTCATGACGTCCTCAGCCGAGCGCGTCGCATTCATCGAAACACCCATGAATGCATTCGTAGATGTGTCCTCCTCATTTTGTGTCTCTGATCGTTCCTCAGTTCTTTCTACAGGAATCATCCTCCTTGACGGATTTCTTTGGTTAACCTGGGTCTCCTCGTCATCGCCTACATTAACCTTCTTTTTATCATCATCGCCATCGTCATCGTCATCGCCATCGCCATCATCGCCATCATCGTTGCCATCCTCATCGCCATCGCCATCTTCCTCATCACTGCTACTCTCTACCTCGCCGACAACGATTGAAATGTCACTTTCCTTCAGGCACGTGAACCTGTCCAATTTGTCAAGTTGCAGTGAATAAAAATCGTCAAGAGTATATTCTTTGGACCCTTTCTCGAAAATGCCCCCATATCTGAAAAACACGATTGAGCCTCTCAATTCCGAGGATGATATACTCTAGACTCACATGTAAAGTGTATTCTTAAGCACCGCAAGCATGGCATTGTATCGAGGTATAGGCAAAGTTGAGTATGGATCATCCACGTCTCTCCCCACACCAGGGAAAAGATTTGAGGTGTGGGATGGTAGTACGTTCGCATCGTCGTTAACCTCATCTTCGCTCTCATCGCTATCATTCCCAAGACGAATTGTCTCTCTCGCCGCCTCTTTTCTTTTGTCTGCACGGGTCATTTTCCCATCTTTGGTTTTTGGTCTTTTCAGTGTCATCGAAATCCATCTTCCTTTGCCATGCAGCTGATAGCCGTAGCTAACCGTCATCAAACATCCCGTAATGATGCCCATTGATGACTTGACGACTTACAGGTCATTGTGAAACATACTCTCAAGTGTTTCCTCGTTTGTATCTTCGTCTGTGACACCACCGAAGAGAACACCCATAGAGCCACTGCTACGATGCCACAATGCCATAGTCGAACCAGAACGCAGAGATGGCGCGTACGTGTCGGACGCACGCTTTCGCCGCTCCCACTTGAATGAGACCTGCAACTGTGCAGTCTTGTTCTTGATGGGCTTCGTGAAAGTGACCAGAGACTCTTGTTCAACGACGGGGATCGTGATTCTTTTTCGAGCATCATCGTCTTGCCAAGATGAAGTAAAGAGCGACAGACAAACCTCAGCAACCATGTATCCTCAAGCATTACCCCTACGGGACGTTTTCCTTTCACATACTCTTTACAATAGCCTCCGTGTAATATCACACCTTCTGTACATGACAAAAATGAAAACCCACTGCGAGCCCTAGAATGTAGTCAGGGGGAGGATTCAACGACCCATGCATACAAGGCTCACGAAGGCTTGGGATCAGTGTCACGAAACTCGACCTGAGTCCATTTATATTCCTGAATGTCAAAAACCCACAAGTCGTTCAAGTATCGGGCTAGGATTGGGTCGAAATTAGTTAGGAGATGTGAATGTCCAGATAAAACAGGCCTACTAGTAGATCCAGGATCGTAGAAACCACCAAACAAGATGATATAGTGCTTCCAAGTTGTCATACTATTTTACGTATGGTAAGCGGGGAGTTCAATTTTGAAGTTGGGTCTCACCGGTGACCAGACCGCGCACTTGGTCTCATCTTGGTGTCGACCCTGTCCCATGAGTGGCTGCTGATGTCAAAGCACCAGAAGTCTCTATAGTGGTGGAATGTTGTCTGATGGAGGGATGAGAATTCACCACCTAAGGGATTGTTAGCTCAAGGAGAGGAGGAAAGAAAGCCTACCACGTACCAAATAAGAAGAGCTTTCCGCCTCCAGCATGTGATGAGGTCACTGCGTGTGCCGATCTTGGCCCAGGGCAGGTGGGGGACACGAATTTACGCCACTCGTCTTTGTCAGGTGTATACCGAAACACGTCATTATAGAAATACTGACAATTTTTTATGAAGAGATTCTGAAATGATGATAAAGCACATATGATACTCACAGCTTTCCCGTCCTCACTGAAAAATTCGCCCCCGATACACCACAGATGGTTTCCATTAGGGCACGACGTGAGTGTTGCGTTTGCCCGCCTGCTTGGTGGTCCTTCCACTATCTCTTCGATCACATTATGTGCCTCTTCCCAGTCCTTTCTCATCTACTAAGAGCACATAATGTGACCGAACGTTCCGGAGAAATAGACAGGCCCCAAACCTTTTCTAGAATGGCCTCGAGGTCTTGATCGTCTTCATCATCAGAGTCACAGTTGTCCTTTGACTTGTGAGCCTTTTTCTTTTCCTTTTTCTCTGTCTTCTGCACGGCCTTTGCTTTTTTTGCAGCTTTTGCAGTCGTGTTGTTCGTCTTTTTCCCCATAAAGTACGATGGAAAATAAGAGTGGTTAATTGACACCGGCAATCTATCTGGAAATTCTCACACAGGATGTGTACGCGTACACAAATACTTGATATTATTCAAACTGATATTACATGCCTATTGTAAAACTACAAAATTCTTGTTTCATGGCTTGATATTCAAGTGTTTCAGTCCATTGTCTTAGAAGAGATAAGACTTCAAGTTATCTCGTTACGGCAGTAATCCAACATTGGAAAAGGCCTGAGCAATTTAGTCGAGTCACGTCCCCCTATCTGCCAGTCAGCTTCGCCCACACCCTGCTCCTTCCTCCTGAGACACGTCCCAGACATTGGGCCCGTATAGTGGCAGACTCACCTATGGGTCCGGGCAATGGCACGGGGGTCTTACCCACCCGAGCACGCAAAAGTAATAGTACTAGCTTGGAATAGAAATGCCGAGTCACGTGGCTAAGAGGAGCACCGCCAACAGACAGGAGTCGCAGCCAGATTGAAATAAAAGGGCAACGACTTTTGACCAGCCACGGTTACCATCTTGGCTTTATCAAAGGCCAACTTATGAGTTTCGTCATTTCCGTATATTTTAATGTCGATACTGAACCTCTCATGAACAGTAACATTACCTTTGTGCGAGGGGGAGGAAGCGCCATGTCAGTTGCATTCCCAAGAAACTTTACCTGACTCTTGTACACCTCAGATGCGGATGTCTACTTCTGCCCTCGTTCGCCCACTACCCAACTCGTACTGGGCAACCCCAACTCTCCTTGCCTGTGAATATCCTTGGAATCCGAGAAGCTCTGATAAACTTGATGCACTTTTGAATGCCGGAGTACGGACTTTCATTGATCTCACAGAACATGGGGAACTCCGACCCTACTTCGGTCAAGTCCTTACTTCACGAACCAAGCTTCAGGGTATCGATCCTCAAGAAATCGAGTATCACCGTTTCCCCATTCACGACCGCTGCCTACCCCAGTCCATCGAATTTATGCACTCTGTGATGGGTGTTTTGAGGGACAATGAAAGACGGAACCGAATTACTGTCGTACACTGTCGAGGAGGGACTGGGCGCACGGGCATGGTGATTGGGTGCTGGTTGATCCAAAGCAGTAGGGTCAAAGATGGGGCAGAGGCTCTCGACATTATTGCAAGAGAGTGGAAGACTGTTGAAAAGTGCAACAGATTTCCGCACAGCCCTGAGACAGGACCTCAGTTTGATTTTGTGTTACACTTCCAAGCCGCACCGAAACCTGTTTCCGCCATCTCATAACTCCACCCACAATTAACCCTCGAGATCTACTCGACCGGCTCTCCCTTGATAGGCCTGTGCCCAATTAGAGTTTGTTTCGGATCTTTGTTTTGAGCAACACTCATATCTAGTAACGTGCCGTCCTTTTTAGAGACATTTTCTGGTGCATGCGTTCTCGTTTTCCCGAACCTCGCTGAGATCATTGTACACTACTTGCATTGAATTCCATGGCTTCAGAAGACTGCCATCTGATCTATTCTTGTGTACACTGACTAAGCTGCTTCTCGATCTGATGCTGATCATCAACATCTATGATTTATCTTACTCCTTGAGAAATGGTATATCTGCATCAGCATGCCTGGTGGAAAGAGGCCGTGGTTTATCAAATTTATCCCATCTCTTTCTTTGACTCGAATGGCGACGGAATAGGTGACCTTAACGGCATTCACGCGAAACTCGATTATCTCAAGGACCTTGGTGTTGATGTTCTTTGGCTTTCGCCAATATATCGTTCTCCGCTCGCCGACATGGGATATGACATGTATTAAAGCTGCTCTCTTGCCTGGTGTATTGATTAACTTATCAAACCCAGTTCAGACTATCGTGACATTGACCCCCGATATGGAACAATCGAGGATTGGGACAGTCTTCTTAAGGATGTTCATAAGCGTGGAATGAAGCTTGTGTATGGATTTATTGCTACTAGACTCATTTCTACTCCGATGACCCCAGTTTTGAAGGATGGATCTGGTAGTCAATCACTCATCCGATGAGGTGAGCGTGTATAATACTTAACTCCTCATCAGACATTCTACCCATCTCTGTAAAAGCATGAATGGTTCCTTCAATCCCGTTCGTCGAAGGATGACCCAAAGAGGGACTGGTATATCTGGCGCTCCCCAAAGCTCGACTCAGCTGGTAA
>Ga0153987_1000292_pt1 | contig 17300 bp, 14 predicted proteins | sample TSNC071MetaG_FD_102279 | JGI IMG/M metagenome (GOLD analysis project Ga0153987, IMG submission 102279) | Attine ant fungus gardens microbial communities from North Carolina, USA - TSNC071 MetaG | ecosystem: Host-associated > Fungi > Mycelium > Unclassified | place: USA: North Carolina, William B...
AAGCAAGAACTCTAACGAGTTCTCTTTGTCTAATGCTGATAAAGAGTAGTTGACTTAATTCTGACTCAGAGTTGGCTTTCTGACATCCCTCTTCTTTACTATGTCTGTTGGGCAGACTATGAAAAAACCAACAAGAAGTTCTTGTAGTTGAGTGCCTCAGAGCTAAATTATGCTAACAAACTAATACACAACTTCCACACAAAGTACCCCTCCAAACCCAGCTCTATTATGCTTGCCAAACCCAACCTAGTACCACCCGAGATCTGTTAAGGCCATGAGGGCATGGCCTTAAGAAGGGGTACTGTTATGCCTTCCCATCAAGTTGTGATACCACCACTACATAGGTCATACTTTAGGAACTCCCTGAACTTTGATCCCAATCACACTTCTACTATATAGTTCTAGAATTCCTTAAGTAGGGACAGATGTATTATGAACCCTAGTTTTGTTCTCAATAAAATCAACCCCTCCGTTGCTGTCATATTGTCCTCTCCATTCCAGGAATATATCTGGAACCTCGCCTAAGCCCTCCTCAAGTCTCTGGACTTGACACACAGTAGACAAGACAAGGGAGTTAGGTACATAAATAGCTCCTAGATACATGTGGACAATGTTATAAACCATCTCTTTGAGCTATTGACTAGTTCTCATAGCTAAGTCAATATTTAATTTTCTTTTCTTTTTCTTTTCTTTTATTGATCCATTGACTAGCCACCATGGCTAAGTCAATATTTATTTTCTTTTCTATTTTCTTTTCTTTTTACAAAATCTAATAATAGAAGCAAGACAAGGCTAAGCACAAGAAAGATGACTCAATTGTGGGACAACAAGTATATATATGTACAAATGACAGTAAATAGATCTGTTTGTATATAAGTAGGGTATAATCCTATGAGAACTCTAACGAGTTCTCCTTGTTTACTCTGACATTGAGTGGGACCTTGAGGCACTATGCTGACAGATCCTTACAGACAACCTGGTAGATACTTTGTATAAATAGCTAGAAGTAATACCAGGAGAACTTGTTGAATTCTCGTTAGACATCCTAGTCTTGTTATGACACAGGCCTCTGGACATAGACAGTTAGCAGCTGTCATAACTGACATACCATGGGAGTTAGGAGTGACATCTCTGGGAAGGTGTTCATTAATAGATGACATAGGAATGTCCTTGTAATGGACATGCATGGATACATGACAGTAGATACATGGTATCAGACAGATATAGGAAATACTAGTAAATATAGAGTACCTAGTCACATGTACATCCTAGTATAAGTAGAACATCAATACTAGAAGAACTCTATCAAGTTCTTATTAGACATCCTAGTCTATGAGTGGCAATCCTCTTCCCTAAGTTTATCTCCTAAGTCCCTTCTATCTTGGCACTGCTGCTACTCATGGCTAGTTGCCTAACAAGTCTGCAAGTGGTGCTCTTTCTAAGTCTTTTATCCTATCTAAGTCCCTTCTCCCTTGGCACTACTGCTTGTAGCTAGTCATCTGACAGTAAAAGCAAATGATTTTGTTACAGTAGTAGACTGACTTCAACCTTGTGTACTGCTTACACAGACTGTTGATGGCAGGGAGCATAGCAGACTATCTTCAACATAATTTAAATCCATTGAGGGTTAAAAGTTATGCCATAGGCATAGTAAAAACCTTGTAATATTGCACATAGACATAGCTTGATAAGCTACATGTGTCACATGAAATAATGGGAATCAAGATATGTACCAGAAAAGCTATGAGAGTCTTGTAAATACAAACTAGACCAAGTAGTTAGCAATCTACATAGATAATTTACTAAGGTATAGACTTACTTTAGCTCTACAAAGATAGTTGTCATGAACTGCCTTAGACAGGCCTTCTAACATCAGGAGACAGTGGCTGTCATTGATGGATGGCTGTGGAAGTTAGAGTGATACCTCTGGGAAGGTGTAATAATTAATTGATAACATGGGAACATCTGTGTAATGGACACACATGGACCTATGACAAGTGACATAGGAATGACAAGATGTAGGAGTAGATCATAGATACTTCCTAGATTAACATGTGACAACCTGGTAGAATACCTTGTATAAATAGCTAGAGGTAATACTAGGAGAACTCGTCGAGTTCTTGTTTGACATCCTAGTCATTGAGTGGTACCCCCTGTCCTTGTTCCTCTCCCTAAGTCTCTTTTAAGTTGGTACTGCTGCTGCTCGTGGCTAGTTGCCTAACAATAGTGTGAAAGACTAAGGTACAACTATGGATTGAGTGAGTCCATAATACATCATTGAGTACTATATAGTTTTTCATCATTTCCAATATGAAAACACAGCATGGAATCCAGCTGAGAAAAAATGCCATTTGTGGACCATGAAAAAGGAGAAAAGAGAAAAGGTGTAAAAATAGTAATAATAAGATAAAAGAAAACTTGTGCCTCACCAACAGAGAGGAAGGCATCACATGAATAGTGTTATGACATCATCTACAACAGAATATAGACAGAACAGTTGGAGCAATAGAATTGTGCAGGAATACTATTGCATCAGTCCATATCAACAATCCAGGGTATGAGGACATTGAGAGAAGTCTGGCAAGGGATCTGAAGGATCACATAATCTGGGGAAGTCTGGGGAACCCCAAATTCAAATTCAGGCCAAGCATCTTGGCATAGAGTCTCATCTGGATTGGAGGGTCAAGGCACAAGGCACAACATCAAACACGTGGTTTGTGTCATAACATGTGATACATGACATAGAATGGGACATCCATTCAATAGAGACACCCTTGCTCATTGTGTGAGTGTTGCACACTACAGTATACAGATTTCAACAATGACAATGATGAATTATTCGGTGATATCTATACTACTCAGAATTATGGTTTGAAAGAATATACATCGCTCGACCGGATCACCAATTTGTAGCGGTTTAAATAGATACGTGGCTGCGTGTTGAATTTCCTTGTCACTCGCTAGCATCAATCTTTGATCTTCATGTTGCGCAATATAAATGCCTTGATAACATCATGCCAAGTTCATATTCCGCTCTCTCCATGGCAATGCAACTTCATACTCCCTCCCACATTCACGAACCAGAACATGCGAAGATGACTAGAAATATTCTCTGGAAATTGGACTACCATGTCTTGCCGCCACTGGCCTTAGTAGGTACTAATGCTATGGTCAATCGTTCCTGGTGCCTCACAAATCATTAGTTGTGGCTTGTCAATTTCATTGATAGAAGTAACATAGGTAATGCGAGGTCTGTCAGTTACTGGGTACTGAGAGTTAGTAGTTCAATTTGATTTAGAATTGCAGGTTTGGAGCGGGACGCTCATCTTCACGGAAATCAATTCAATACCGTACTTGCCGGTACGCCTTGAACCGGATTGACATCATGTCAGATTATCTAAAGATCACCCCACTGCGGCAGTCTTTTATGTGACGTGAAAAAAATTATACTTCATTCTATAGTTCATCGCTGAAATGTTCGTAGTTACCTCGTCGTCGAAGTACCTTCGAACAACGTCATGAAGGTGATTAAGCCGAATGTATGGATGGATGTTCCTCCTAGAACACACGCTCATTCTCATATGTCTTAGCGTTGGATCCCTATCCTTGTTGCTGTGTGGGGATTCGTAACTATATTGACATTCCTCGTTGGTTCTGCTTTCAGCTAGATTGATCGAAAGTCTGATGGGTCTGACAGGTCAATAGTTATGGTGGTCTTTTAGCCATCCGTATCTGCCTTGGCCTTTGTGAGGGGGGCCTACTCCCTGGAATTGTGACAATCTTCCTCTGTACATTGTCCGACGCGATCCATCTGACCAATCGACTGCGATAGGTCTTGTACCTCAGCACCTTATACAAACGTCATGAATTGCAGCTAAGGTACGTGTATTTTACAGCTATTGTTGCACCCTTAGTTACTTGAAACTCTCAGGGTCGGCATATTCTATGCATCCGGTAAGCCATTTGATTGCTAGAATCCATTCCAAAAGTCGTAATCGAGGTTACAATAAGCCTCATTGTCCGGAGCCTTTGGTGGTAAGCAAACAAACATATTGCACCACACTGATTGTTTCTCTTAATACATTTCCCCAGGTCTTCTTGCTTCAGCAATAATCCAAATGGAAGGTGTGGGCGGCCTCTCAGGCTGGCGATGGATCTTTGTCAGTTTCCTCTTCAAGCACAAAAGAAAGCCAACTGACACTGTCAGATCCTTGAGGGTATTGCAACCGTCCTTATTGCTATCGTAGCAGCTAGCATACTTCCGGCAGACCTGGCTTCTGCGACTTTTCTTACGCAAGAGGAGAGAACATTCGCTAGTAAGGCAGATAATCTATCAATCAATGTTTCAAATTTATCATGCGGGGGATGTAGTTCGGCGATTCCGGGAAGATGGTGAACCAATGAAAGGTATTTTGACTCATGGAGTCCTTTCGGAACGAAGAGTGCTTATTCTTTCTTAGAGTCTTCGCCACTAAGTGCACAGTTGAAAACATATTCTGAGAACGAGTGTTTTGAATGGAGAGAAGTCAAGAGAGGTAGGTCACCTGTTTCCGTTACTTCATGGCATTCAGGAATCTGGGACATCAGGCTTCTTGGACATACAAGTATGGCTATCCGGTTTCGCCTATCTAGGACTCTTGGTCAGCCTCTATTCTTATTCTCTTTTCTTGTATGTCCATTTTTTCTGGGATTATACACATGCTTCATGTCTTTCTAGGCCCACGATCATAAACGGGCTGGGATACTCGGGGGTACAAGCTCAGTTACGCACAGGCAAGCAGTTTGTTCTATATCAAGTTCGCAGTCTCTGACTATTAATGTGTCATTTAATAGTACCACCTTATGTCCCAGCTGTATTTCTTACTGGTACGTCTCCCATCTGGGACTCTCAGCTTGGGACTTAATCTTGATAGCCCTGGTGGCTTACTTCTCTGATCGTCTCAAATTACGAGGTCCCCTCATCTTGATTTGTTTGCCGCTTACTATCATCGGTGAACATCTGCATATCCTGGATATATCCTCAAATGCTCAACATCAGGCATAGGATATATCATTGCTATCACTGCTGCTGATAATACCACAAGATACATCGCTGTATTCTTTATGGCAGCTGGCATGTGAGCTACCACGTGCTTCCGTGTAAACCGCTAAAGATGAGTGTTCTATATCTAGTTATCCAGCTGCGCCCTGTATCCTGTGAGCCTGTACCTTTTGTGGTAGATGTCTGGCCTTCCATGCATTCTGTCCAGGTCCATCTTACCCAACAACAGCCGGGGTCATTACAAGAGGGCCACAACAACAGCCCTGCAACTCACAATAGCAAATATGGCGTAAGTCAAGCCAGTGTGGAATTCTTGTCTTGTCATGTTGAGCGACCACAGCGGCTTCCCCGCTACCTTTGCTTATACAGAAGGTAAGTGGTCCAGAATGTACTGGTATAGGTTTTATAGATTTTTTTATAACCCATTGTTAGATCAAGCGCCCGAGTATCGTAGAGGTCATTCAATTGTTTTAGGATTTGTGCTTTTAGCATGGATACTTACAGCGGCTAATGTGTACGTACACTTTGTCCTCTTGGCATCTTTCAAAGTTTCATGTGGGTTTCAGGTGGTACTGCATTTGGGAAAACAAGGCAAGACGCGAGGGGCGTCGTCAAGGTAACATCGATAATTATCTACTCTTGGTAAGAGAGGAAAAAACCAAGGCCCCCATTGGAGACCGACACCCTGATTTCTTGTTCACTCCATGAGTAATTCTGGAAAAAATGACAATGTCTTAGTGGAATCTGCTACAAGAATATATACAAGAATACAGATTGTACAATATATAGCTACACGATTCTTCAGTCAGAATGTCAGAATAATGAGTCCAACTCTGGCGATAGATACGGCAAAAAAGTGTGGTTGTTAAAAACAGTGGTTGCAATATCATGACCCAAGGAAGCTAGGAAAACTATCAGTGTCCAGGTATTCTGACATTCAACTGGAGATATACTTCTTGTTGATCTCATCGAGGAAAGGCTCGAAATTGACCTTGGCTCTGCCATCAAAAAGGACCAAGCAAGTCTGCTTCTCGTACTTGGCCTGCAGCAGATCTTCCATCCGTATGTTTTGTGTAGCAACTTGACTCGTGATGCCGAGCATCGTTGACTCTAGGATCAGCGTGAAGATGCCGACAGAGTCGGAAGAGACTTTAATATGAAATTTGTCATATTGACGAGGTGAGTATTGTTCAATGGAAAGGAGGATCTTTTTGTCGTAGAGATCTCTGGCAGTATAGAAATACGATCCGAATTTCGGAGTAACTCCCGCCTTTTGGAGTTCACGGATGTGCCAATATTGTTTAGTAAAGGGAACGATGAATCGTTTCTTCCTAGATCTTACTTAGTACTATAGGCATACTGTGGTCCAAGACCAACGTACCCTTTTCTCTGCTGCATGGTGCTCATCGCAGCCTGTACATGATCCTGATAGCTGCTGATCTGTTCTTCGTAGTACTTTTTCCGCTCTTGCAAGTGCCGTAATGCCTCTCTCATACTTTTCATCTCACGTTGACGCTGTAAACGCTTCCGATGTTTGCTCCGTACATCACCAGCTATTGCATTCAGAAGGCCTTGGAATCCATCATCGCGGTTGATCTTGCCTTGTTTTTCAAGTTCAAGGAGGTTTGTAATTGCCAAGGCTTTTACAGCAGCAAACCTCCAACTACAATGAAGTGAGGAAAGAGTGTAGCCAGTCTAATAAAACTCACGTTCTGATGTCTTCCAACCTGTATGCATCATCAACTGCTGATGGCTGTCGCTTTGAATGTTGTCTACTTTGCTCGTTGAGAACTTCAGCCTCAAGGATATCCTCCCAAGCAGATTCATCTTGCTCAGTGACAGGGCGCATTAACGATTCCAAGAGGTCCTGGGCAGGCTGCACTCGTAAAATTGCTAGCACTCCCCGTTTAGCCTGAACCCAGAGTGTCTTTTCTTCTGCAAGAGGATCTATGGGGATTGCATTGATAAATGAGATTACGATAGATAATGGGTGTGACCTTTGACCGTAGCAAATCGATTGGTGAGCTCAAGAGTGATGGCGGTATCTCGGGCATCCTTCAACTCCTCATCTGCAAGATTCGGTACTCCTAAGAGCTCACTAAGTATGACTCGCAGAGTATCATTGGATTGAGGTGCCTTTGGTCAACGTGATCTGAGACCTTGTTGCGAATTCGAACTTTTACGTCTTACCAAAAACCTCAGATGTTGCAAGAGCAGGCCGTGCATTGTATAAACCTCGTTCGGTGAGATATAGATGGGTTTTGGTTGCACCGTAATATCCAGGAACTCGTGCGCGTAAAAGTATGACTCGACATCAGGTACGTCAGCGACTGCTAGGATTAATACCGTTTTCCGAAAGAATAAAGATTTGATCACACCTTCAAGGAGCCAGGCGCACATGCGCCCAGATGCCTCCCCGACGAAATCGTTGATCGGCATAAATGTGGGTTGGTCATCTCCAAAATGTCTAGCAGTGATAATTTGGGTCAGAACCTTGGATACCTGAGCAAGGTTCTTGCGTGCAGTGACTCTGACAATCTTTGGAATAATCTCAAAAACTTCTGGAGTCCTGTAAGAGGATATCAGCAAGTACGGTCATTTACCAAGTCGAGCTTACATGATGATAGGGTAGATGTAGCGGTAATAGACTAAGCGTCCGATGCAGGCTGCATATTGTTCTTCTGGGGCATCGGGGAATCGTTCCTACTGAACTTAAAAAAATTGTATTTCTATCCAAGAAATCGCTTACTCTTAATGCAAGAAGGGTTTCGCGAGCAAGGTACCTCATACTGAAGGGCATCTTCTTTGTAGATGAAGTGATGGCTTTCACAAAGGCATCTGTCCACCATTGGACGAGTTGGAGCTCTACCAAAATGTTGAGCGAGTATCAAGTGATTAAGGGATATGCCCACGGCGAATGTACATAGCCCTTGTCTCCGGGTATTCAAGAGCTTCTCTGAAATTAACATCTTTAGGTATAGGGCTGACCACTCCTGACTTGAGTTCCTCCATCGTTATACGGGACTGATGTAGCTTTCATCATGATGAGTGACATTATGGGTGATTAATGATTTGATGCGAATGCGTACCAGTGTTGGATCAGTCTCGAGGTCCAGATCGATTGAATCAATGACCTCCCTGATTATACTTTGGAAAGTATCTCGGGCAAAAGTGCTTTGTTTTGGTCGGATGTAATGAACTGTGATGTTCAGATAGATTGGATGGTTCCGCACAAGATTATTGACAGAATCTGCAGTCGTGATTTCGTCTCGAATTCCAAGCTGTGTTGATCAGAAAATACTGGGAATCAAACAAGAAGACGACTTGCCTGGAGCAATTTTAACAGTAAAAAATCTTCGCGGCGGTCTTGACCATAGCCGAACAATGTCAAGACCACTCTCTCGATAAATCTTCGACTAGGCTCCGGCACATCATCCAAAGATAGTTTAAGGAAAAGCCGACTGAGATATTCGCCGCGAGTCTGTAAGAGGTAGAAAAGCTGTTGATAAAGTTCAAGCTTTCTCCTCGCAACATGATCTACAGCACTGGATCCAGAGAAAGGATCGCCGTGTTCCGCCAGGAGTTTAACTCTAGCAGCATTAGTTGTTACACTATCAGTCCCCTTTCGTTTCTTTGCATTATCAACTACTAGCGCGACTTTCACGTCGAGGTTGTTTACTTCATTCTCCAGAGCTTGATTCTCACGAATACATTCCACAACCTGCTTCCTGAGCCTCTCGACTTTAATTTCCTCGTGAAAATCTGCCTCAGAATCGTCGAGCAGATGAACAAAGTTCTTGATTGTGCCCACAGAAACGTTGGTGCCCATCGTAAGCTGGCGGTATTGCTCACGAGTCTCCTTGGCTCTGAAAAGAGACTGAATCTTGATGACTTTGCTAAGATTAGTACAATAATAGTTGATTTTCTCTTTAAAATGACGTCTGATGAGAGCACCACGCAATAATGCTTGTAGTAGGGTAGCGACACAGTTGCTGCGATGAAGGTGTTCGCGCCAAGCATGATAGCCATTTCTAACAATGACACCTCGAATATAGGCTTGAAAATCTGTTATGTTGGGAGTTGCATAATCAAGATTTCGTTTAAGCTCGAGATGGCGAAGTCGAACTAGACTGGCTCGAGAAAAAGCCTGAAGTGAAGAAACCATTTTGAGGTTCCTCGGAGTTTCAAGCGACTTGACGAGTGTCGTGTGCCTTTGACACGCAACTTTTGCCCGGGCTCGCGCTTGGAAGGTTATCATGAGTGGAGTGACACGACGCAATCCACGTATGAGGGCTAGTAGGCGCTTCCTAGCCAGATGTGTGCGTGTGGCTGCTTGTATGCGAATCACTACGTCCGTGAGGTATTCCAATTTGGTTAACTGGCTTCGAACACGACGTCGGACCAAAATTCCACGAAGTTGAGACTGGAGGCCAATGAAGGCCGGACTCAGCTTAGCCAACTGACAATTCTGCCTTTGCAGAGATAGTCGAAATAGTGCACCCCGAGCCAGGGCTTGGAAATGTACGACTGAAAACCCGATTTTGGGACGAGTAAATGTCTTCTTCAATTCTTGTCGTGCCGCTCTTGTGATACGAGCGCGAGCGAATGCCTGTAAATGGGTCATGGATAAGCCGATGGCACGAAGTGCCCCCTTGAACTTCCGGAACCGACGACGCTGCAAGACACCACGCGATTGCGCCTGATTCTTGACAATATTGGAGGACATCACCTCGATGGAATGCAGATAGACTCTCCATTGATGTCTGACCAAAGTAGATCGGACAGTCGCTTGTAATGCGATAACCCATGGAGTAAGATTTCTTTGCCAGTGTCTCTGAGCCTGGATCTGATTTCGGAGCAAGTGACCTCTACACTGGGTCTGAAGCTTAGTAACGTATTGTTCAACAAAATGCATATGAGCTTGAATATTAGTACGAGCCCTTTTTGCAAGATAACTGCGGGCTAGAGACTGGACAGCAATGATAGAACCCTCGTTCTCGTATAAGAGTCGGTGTTGGCCTGAGAAATAGTAGGATACGGAATTTACTCAAGAAAAACTAATGAGCTTACGTTCTTCCTGTGACTCTACATCAATCTCTACTTCCTCATCAATTTCTTTGGCCAACTCTCGTCCAACATTACCAAAATTAGGCATCGGAACACCAGCCTCCTTCAAGCCCTTCTGTGTCTTTTGCAGGTCATCGTCGGAGAAATGGAGATGGCCAATCAGATTGCCAATTCGTTGAGCCATCCCTCGACGTGCGAGTAGGTGACTCGAAACAAGGCACGTTGTGAGTACAGGACTTGAGAAGATAGAGAAAATAGTCACCTGAGTGCATGAATACAATAGATGACTTTTGGTATATTCTTTTTCTCATATAGATCTGTGAGTTCAAAAATGAAGCCCTATTCTCTTTGTGAGGTGTTTCATCCGACGATTGATTTCTTTGAAGCTAACCTCAGGCAATCCTGCATCACGAACGAACTTGAAGAATACATTGATGTTATCTGAATGACGGAAGTCGCGAAGGTTTGACGACTAGAAAGCGAAAGGAGGTCGACAATTGTATCCCTTAGCTAGGTTTACAAATTATACCTCGAAAATCCGCCGAACCACTTGTGGATGAAAGACTCGGACCAATTTTGCAAGAACGACGCCGTTACGCAGACCTTCTTCCATTTCCAAGATGTTGAAGCCAATTTCTTCTCCCATGCACCCCTCGATCCATTGATGTGCTTCTCCGACATGACAGAGATACTCATACGCTTGAATGAGATGCCGCTGAGTGTCGGCCCAGTTCCTTCCATAATACCGAGTCGACAAATTAGGAACGGCATGTCCGCCTACATGTCCGCTTGGTGCTTTCAGCTGCAAGCGACCAGGAAGCCCTGCAACACCATCACTCTCGGGAATGGCAAACCCTGGGATCTCGGGAACGCTTTGGCTACAGAAAACAGACCCCGGCATTTGTGCATATAAATCTCGTTTAGGTTGGCCTTTCCCCGTAGATACTTGGTTGACATCTTCCTGAATTAAATTTGGATCCTGAGTAGATGTAGCTTTCCCCTCTTCCCGGCTCTTGACACCATCACCACTTGCTACACGAGGGAAGTGATCCCAACGACTGCTGATAAGATTGTCGTATACTGAAGCCCTCTTACTGGACATGTATGAACTTTTATAAGAGACTGAGGATAAAACGGATGGGGACGAACATCCTATAGGCGTTGCCAACGATAGCTGTGATAGGTTACTCCATTTTTCGTCTAACTCCGATAAAGGGTTGGTAGTAAGTTTAGTATATCCTTGATTGTAAGTGAGGGAAGTAACAGATTTATTACGACCTAAGGTATAGAGTGGTTGTTCGGCACTCTTTTCGGGCGTTGATAGGATGGAAGATCCATGAAGAGACTGTGATCGGTTTCTGGGAGTATTCATTGAAGATGTGACTTCAGAAGGTGAAAAAATACGATGAGAATGTTGAGCAGCCACAGGTCGGATGTCAGGGCTACTGTCTGGTGAATTTGTTGATGACGGATGCGAGGATAGGGATGTATCATTACGAAGAGGGGAGCTTTGCCTGACACTGGATGTTCTAGGCATGTCATAGATGGATCGAGAACTGGATGGAGTAAAAATTCTCTGCGAGGTTGAAGGACATAGGATAGAGTGTTTGGGAGAAGGGGTTACCGTGGATGAGGATTTGTTCTGATGGGGCAACGTTGATGAGGGGGTATCTATTTCAACCAAAATTCCTGTGATACTGGGCGAGATAGTAGGGTCTGGCATAGTTCGCCGTTTGAGATGCATTGCGGTCTCCATAGTAGAAGGGCCGCTGCTTGAGGATACTGAATTGCTCATGGTGTTCGGTATAATATTTTCCAGAGCAGAAGGCTGTAGCCTTGATTTTATAGTGTCGGACATAGAATTGCCAAGAGAATGTTCCTCTTTCTCTACCTCTCGCACACGCTCCTCCCATTTACCCCTGAGGACGTCCATACTGCTGCTGGGACGATGTGAGGGCGCTGCCCGTCTTCTGGATCCCAGAACTGTGTTGGACAATCCAATGGGAGTGGCAAGAACACCCGGTCCTGGCTGAGAGCTGTTTCGTGATGATCGTGAACTGCCTCCAGTAGATGACGTCCTCTCCAAGAGACGCGCCTGATAGGCAAATGGTGCACCAGACAAAGATTTATGTGTGCAATTTGGTGTCTGATCGGACGAACTCATGGATGCATGGAAAGAAACAAACGAAAAAATAAACTGGAATATTGGCCAAAACGCCCACGAGCCACGTGCTATATATATTGCCTTTCTAGGCCAGATGTCTCACCTAAGCATGATAGAGTCGATTGATTGGTGTAGCTGTAAATTTAGGTGAATTACACTGTCAGGAATCAACTAGGTTGTTCATTTACAACTGAAACCTTCGCAAAAAAGTACTGCATAAGAGGTCTTATAGTTTTGGCGAAACCTTTGTCTGCCGCTTTTCCCACTCTGTATTAGCAAGCTTGCGCAGCTCACTCTTCAGTATCTTTCCGGAGGCTGTTCGTTCTATTCCAATGTCAATCAACGAAAACAGAAGCAAGAAGTAAGGCTTTCTCACCGAATGGCCGATCCAAAATCAAAACCATCACTGGCACGGCAAATTTGGGCAATCTGAAAATAAAAACAATCGAAGGATAAATGTGACATGAACAGACTGCCAAACCTCTTCTGAGCTAATGCGATTAAGCCTTCTTCGGTTATCTGACCTCTATTTCCTGGACGGACAGACACTACGACGGCAACTTGTTCACCCAGGCGGGGGTGGGGGATTCCAACACCTGCAACCTCCGCTACACGAGGGTCAGAATAGAGAGCATTTTCTACTGACACAGAATCCTAGCCCCAATCTTAACCTCAGATCTCAACATTGAAGGGGTTTAACTGACAATGTTTTCGCCCCCACGAATAATAATATCCTTGACTGACCGAAGCTTCAGTAGTTGCAATAATCTGACGGGGAAAACCTTACTTCGACCACGAACGTAGAGGAACCCCTCTTGATCTAGATAGCCCAGATCACCTGACTTGAGCCATCCGTCTTTAGTCAAGACTTTGTCAGTTTCGGCTGAATGATAAGACCTGAGAGAAGATACATGACCAAAATCAACAAGTTCCTTACCTTGATCATGCCAATATCCTCGCATAACATTTGGACCTCGTATCCAAATCTCTCCGACTGTACCTGTAGGCACTTGTTTGTCGCCCTCCATGATCATTACATCATTGACAGGGGAAGCTAGTCCACTAAAAAAATATCTAGCACGAAATGTAATTTAGCTAGAAATAATACCCACCAAGTTGTTGTTCGGTTAACATAATCCTCTCCCGCTGCAGGACATCCCCAGTCCAAAGAAGACAGGAAAGGCAGGAAATTTGACTTACCAACGCTTGTCACAATGCTACTCGTTTCAGTCAGGCCATATGCTTGGCTCCTAATGTAATTATGAGGTTATAGTCAATCTTGTGATTATGCCTCCTCACAGAAGTGCATCGGGAAAGGCTTCCTTGGCCCGTTTAGGTAATGTTTCGGGTGGTGGAGCACCACCGAACATGAGCCCTTCAAGCGAATGGCCGGTATGTGGACCGTCAGTAAGGTCTGAAACCATTGATGGAACTCTGATAGGCGTCATAACGTATACTCATTAGAGACATCCTCCCAGGACGCACCCTCCAGCTATCGCAACATGCTCTTCCTTGATTAATCTGTGAGCATACATAAGAGAACTTTGACGAGTCGATGAATGGGCCAGGTTGAAGCAATTACCTCGTAGCTGACGCGAAGTGAATGACTGTGGACAGAAGATATCATCATCAAATACCGAACCTTCTTGGATATCCCATTTACGCATCAAAACGATTCTAAGCCCAGCCATGGTCGCCAACATCTAGGCATGGGGTAAGTCCAATTGACGCTGGGATGCAGTAAGTTGCCATACAGCCAGACTAGTGGAACCAGTGACGTGGAAAAACGGAACCGAAATCAGCATACTCTTCTGAGGCCCTGAAAGTGGGACAGGGACATCCTCTCCACGGCGAAGGGCCGCACGCTGGCTACCAATCATGATCTTGCGCCCCTTAAGAACACGAAGGTGGAACACACAGGTTTTACTCACATTGATTACATTAGTAAGCCATTGACGTTGAGTAGCCAAAACGCCTTTGGGAAGACCAGTTGTGCCTGTTGATATACGTGAAACGAAAAATCGTCATCTATACTAGATGGGACCAAGTTAGCCAGTGACACACCAGAAGTGAATAAGATTGAAGCATTATCTTCTGGAACAATTTCAGGGTCATCAGTTAAAATGTTTTGGAAATTGCCCTTATAATTGGCCAAAGCATCATCCCAGGTCACCATATGATTCCATTTGCCCTTGCCCGCCTCCAAAACTAAGAGACCAGTAGTACCAGCAGTAAATCTTGAAGCGATGGGCTCTAAACGATCCGCTCGCTCTGGGTCTAATACAATCAACTTGCTCTGGGTGTGTGTGAGGCAGTGATGCAAAACATCCATAGGAAGCCAGCTTTGTAGTTGGTCAGTAGTAGATACGTCAGGAGAGTCCATAATACTGACGCATTGACCAACACCGAAACAGCTCCAATGAGGTCTAGACAGTCAAGGTAAGATAGACCTGACTATAGAACAACGAAGACATACGGCAAGCCCAGAAAGCAACCAAGAAATCAGGATAATTCCGGGAACAAATAGCGACTCTATCACCTGTAAAAATCATCTGATTTGTCAACCAGAGAGTGGAAAAGACAAACACACACCCTTGCGAATATCGTACACATCACGATACATAGCCGCAGCCTTGATGGACCACTCGAAGACCTGGTGGAACGTGTAACTTCGTTTCTCATAGACAACATACGTCTTATCTGCATGATCTTTTGCAGCCGAGAGCCAGAAGACTCGCAAAGACGGCCAGATGTTCTTGTAAACTCGTAAGAGACGACCATCAATCAAACGTGTTTCAAACTCGTGAGGCTTCCCAGGTGCACATAGTATGGCGTCGACTAATGCAAGAGAAGAAGAGACGCGAAAGTCAAGTCCAAATCACTTACGTACCTTCGGCGAATGACCGCCTTGGCTCCCAGTTAGACATCAGACAAAGTAGATCACAGAGAAGTACTTTATATATCACGAAGGAAATACCCTGAAATCACATTCCCGCACAAATATCCGGGCAAATATCCAGATGATCTCGGTAAACATTTGAGGATCAAATTTTCGACTGGCAATTGGTCCCATACCAAAGAAGCATTGGGAAGAATTGTCAGGTACACTCAAGAACATGGATATTTAAGGCAAGTCTTGGCAGATGCCACGGTCCTTTCACTGACCTGACACCGCGTTACTCACCGTATAACATACGCCTTGATTTCGGATTTTGATGTCTGTGTCATATTCGAGTTCTATCGAATTGTGATTCTTATGAAAACAAGAGCAAAGGAGAAATGAAAATTTCCCCAATCATGATCATCCTAACTTCTCATTTGCATTTGTTTTACGGCTACCGTGTCCACACAATTTCACATCACTTGTCCATATTTATGTTGGAATATCAAGCTGATGTCATATTATTTGAGAACATTCTAAGTTTTTTTTCACTATGGAAGTTGAATATTTCATTGTATACATTCACTGGTTTGCAAAGGAATAACTTTTGGTCATTCCAAGTCAAACCAGTCTCCAATTTTACGTCAATTTAGCGGTAGAGTCATATTATTGTATGTCAACACTTGCATGTCCCTGTCCCCCAACCACTTCCTTCAAACAGCCCATTAAAGGATATCATATATGTGTTATGAGACAACCCCACGGCCAAACATTTTGCCAGCCTTCAAAGGCCTTCTTACCCATATTGGACTCCACAATAGACTCAAACTATAAATAGACTATAACATCACATTACCTAATACTGTAGAATATTCTAGAAGGTCATGTGAGTGCAGGAGAATGGTGCACAGACCAACTACAATTTGTATAAGTCAAAGGCCAATTATTAGGTGACCTAGCTGGTGAGCAGCCTACCAGTGCCCAGAAGGGACTTAGAGAGCTACTGAGGAAAAGGGGGGTGTGCTACTCATCAACCAGGGAGGGTTAACAAGAACTCAACAGAGTTCCCTTAGTATTCTCCTAGCTATTTATACAAGAGTAACTACTAGGTGTCTACATGTATCTAAGTACTATTATTGTATCCCAAGATATGTGTAAAGATACCAAGTTAGCTGTGGTGGCACTTAGATCTCACTCAAGGATGTAGTTCCAAGAGAACTCATTAGAGTTTCCACTCAATTGTGCTCAGACTCTTATACTACTTTACATGGTCTGTGCACTACTGTCCCACAGGTACTCTATGACTCATTCTATGATCCCACAATCTTATCTAATCAGTCCATTGAGAATGTAGCCCTACAACTCAAGATATAGGTTAGCCAGCCCATCCTCAAGGTCTGAGTCTAAGTCCAAATAATCATCCATTAATTCTATAACCTTGGGGGAGTCTTCCTCTTCTGGATACATATTGTAGAGTTCTTTAATTGGGTCAGGTTGTTTCATGACAATATATCATCTGTGGATCTATCAGGTTAATCCCCAGGAAGGGGTTTCGACTCAAAGAGGGGGGCTTGGCCTCAACTATGAGTTGTGCCTGCTCCTACACTTGCCCCTTCTAGAGTTAAGGGGGATTTATTGAGAAGGGAAGAGAAGGGGATAAGGGTTGACAAGGATGGATTTTTTCCTGAGGGAGAACAAAGCTAAGGTAGTTATAAGTAATTGGTAATTAATAAATAATTTGGAGAGTTCCGGAGAGGCTGACTTATCCGTGCGCGTCACCACCTTAGTCAGCTCCATGTGCATGTGGTACGTGTCGGTATCACAATCGTGACAGTACCCCCTCCTTATGGTCACACCCTTGTGGCCACAAATTAGCTTGCAGTTACTTCGTTCGCGACTACGATCCACATCCATAATGTCTACGCTGCACATGAGAGCGCAGGTGTATATTCAGAAGAGAGGGCAAAAATTGGTCAGGGCTGAGGTAGAGAACGCTGGTGCTGCTGAGGTAAAAGCAAGGAGTGTCATTGATGGTATGGGAATTTGGAGAGGTTTAACACAGTTCATAGCCTGGTACGTGGCCCCAGTTTCCCCGGGTAAAGAGAGTGGAAATCGGACACTAACTCAGCTGCGTTATCTAGGTCGGC
>Ga0153987_1000293_pt1 | contig 17275 bp, 24 predicted proteins | sample TSNC071MetaG_FD_102279 | JGI IMG/M metagenome (GOLD analysis project Ga0153987, IMG submission 102279) | Attine ant fungus gardens microbial communities from North Carolina, USA - TSNC071 MetaG | ecosystem: Host-associated > Fungi > Mycelium > Unclassified | place: USA: North Carolina, William B...
CAAGCTTTAGAGCTGAACTGCTAGACCTGAACAACGTCTCGTTGTGCTCCTTTGCATATAACTCTTCTGAAATCCTTAACCGGAGCCTCTTGTAGGAGGTGAGGAGAGAATACAAGGTTGCCTCAGGTTCCTATCACAGTTAGATCTGGTTAGGAGCTCTGAGTCGTAACAATACTTCCTGTTCTCATTCAGTAGTCACTTTTTTGTGACACTCTCTATGTCAGAAAGCCAACTCTGAGTTGGAATTAAGCCAACTACTCTTTATCAGCATTAGACAAAGAGAACTTGTTAGAGTCCTTGCTTCATTGGTCTATCTACTTATACATAATCTACTTGGTCTGTGCACTTAGTATCCTGCACTCCTAACCAAATCATGTGTGACAGGTCTTGTGATATGACCTTTGATGTGACCTTGTCACTCTTCCTGTCACATGGTGTGACATATTTCCCACGCTATAAATAGGAAAAGATATTTAAAAGAAAAGAAAAATAGAAATGAACTTAGTGCAGAAAGAGCAGTTCATGATACTCTAAGTTGGAGTTGACAAAGAGAACTCAATAAGAGTTCCTGCTTGATTGTACTCTACTTATATACAAACAATTCTATTTACTATTGTTTGTACATACATGTGCTTGTTGCATCACTATTGAGTCATCTTTCTGTTATTACACAGCTTTGTCTTTTGACCTGGGAAAATAAATGAAAAGAAAATAAAAAGAAAAATAAATATTGACTTGTGTAAACTAGTCAATGGCTTGAAGAGGCAGTTCATGACAGTTATCAATCCTCATCACAGCTCACTTGAGCTCCTCAAAGAATGACAAATCCTCATGGCTAAACCTGAGCTTGTCCCTTACATGGGGAGAAAGCATGTTCTTGACTATCTTCTATAAGAAGTAGTCATCCCAATGGATACAATTTTGATACTTTGTAGACTAGATAAAGTAGTTGACTGCCTTTCCTTCATTTGGGAAGGTAATTGCCATGATGGCATCCTCATCATCATCTTCTGGTAAGTATAACCCAAAAACATTTGATAGCTTCTGTACAAAAGCAGTCCAATTCTTGAGGAAATCAAAGCACTGGTAAGGATCTGGTTCATTAATGAATGGTTTGAAATAATCTAAAGCTGTCCCCCTGAGGTAGGAAATGGCAAATAAAACCTTCTCAGTATCTTCAGTGAACTCTCCCTTGCATACCTGGAAGTAAATCTGGTACTAGAAAACAAAAGCACATAGTTCATCTGGGCTGCTACTACTGAAGGGGTCTGGCTCTTTCACCTCCTAATATCTTCTCCTCTGTTGTTGGGGAGCCACTTGTCTGGATAACTAATAGTAGTGCTTGGAGGTCAAAACCTAGGATAGGTGGAGAGGCTTGCATTGGGGTGGGGAGGGCTTCTTGGTCTTCCTCCTTGAGCTTGGCTGGGAGGGTGGTGTCTTCTGTTGTGGAGTTTCTCCCTTCTGTCATTGGGGGTTCTTGGAAAAGAAGCCTTTGATTCTGGGCTTGTGTAGCAGTGAATAGTTGCTTGACGGGGATTAAGGTAGATTCTTGAGAGACAATTAATTGGATTCTGTCTTGATGGACTTGACAATCTAGTCTGGGATTGGGGGTAGGTGTATAGGACATGTTTGTGGAATTCTAGGGACACTTACATAAGAGCGACCTTGCAGCTTCATTATACTGTCAGGTCCTGTCTCCAGACAGACTGTTGTGAGGGACCTCCAAATATACTAGGTACACTTCCATTAAATCCAAAAGGAAAGGGGTTTTATTGAGTAGGGAAAATAGGAAGCAGATACAGAGAGTGTCATAAATCGCCCCTACAGGTATATGACTAGCCACAATAGCTAAGTCATTATTTATTTTCTTTTATCTTTTCTTTTTCATTTATTTTATAAAAGAGTCGCAATCTAACAACAAGATAACTCAATAGTGATGTAACAGTCATGCATATGTACAAACATCAGTAAATATAATAGTTTGTATATAAGTAGAGAGGAATCTAGCGAGAACACTTATTGAGTTCTCTTTGTCAATCGCTGATAAAGGGGACAGTTGGCTTAATTCTGGTCACTAGAATTAGCTGATACGACACTAGAACTCGATACCACATCCGATGACCTTGTCATCTACCATCTAAGTCGGCGATCATCGCAATTGTCGCTCGTCCATTCACATTGACAACTTGGCTAAGGTCATCATGACCAAAGCCACCTCCATACATAAGCGGGCCCCAGCTTTAAAGGGACTTACCAGTCAGTAGAGAGACTGGAGGAGGATATGCTTTGGCTAGCTCAGGGCAGTTGTGTAGAGTCTAGACCTGATAAACTGAGGTGTTAGATAGTCGCTTCAATAGCTGCCTTGTGCTGCAGTGCATTGTCACTAGTACACGCAGAAGAACAACAGACGCTCCCTAAGAGACCGTTTAGTTTAGGCATTCCCTTCTTAGGGATACTATTGTTTCACCCCTCGTAGTCACAAGTAGGTCGCAAAGTAAGATAACAAGTAGGATAGCTAGTTGGGTGAAGATTGTGTGCCCTAATAGCTGTAGAACCTAGCACAAATTATCCTTTTTTCTTTTCTAGAAGTAACAAAACACTATGTCACTTCCTTTCGACACTACCAACCTCCCAGAACCCACTGAGGAGGAGATGAAAATCCTGATGGCCGCCATTATGCAAAACGGCCTGATGATTCAACAGCTGCAGCTGATGGTTGCACTTAAGCAGAAAGAACAAAGAGAGGAAAGAGAGAAAGAGAGAGAGAGAGAGACAAAAAGGTGGAAGAAGAAAAACAAAATAAATTGAAGGAGGAGGAAGCTAGAACAATGGAAACTTGGAGCGAGAAGAAGAGTCAGCAGTATGTAGAGAGGTTTAGGGGATACAGGGGAGATAAGAGATGTAAAAAGTGCAGCTGGTTTGGACACAGGGCTCACCAGTGCAGGAGGGAGGAGATCGAAGCAGAAAGAGAACTGAGAGGGGGGTCAATGGAGAATAGGTGGAAACCATTGGAGTGTAGAGTAATCAGGTGTAATGAGGAGAGAGAGGCAGTGCACTCCGTGAGGAGAGAAGCGCAGCAAGGAGTAAAGTGCTGGGGATGCAGGGAAGTGGGACATTGTCTATGGACGTGCCTGATAAAAGCAGCGTGCCCTCCCAAGGGAGAAGCGCAGCAGGAGAGGAAGGTAGTATGCAGAGCATGCAAAGGAGAGAACCACGTCACAAGAAACTGTGACAGTTACTGGAGGTGGAGAGAACAGGAGTTGAGAGAAGAAGTAAAGAAGTTGAAGGAACAAAAGGAACAGGAGTTGAGGAAGAAGGTGAAGGAGCTAAAGGAACAAAGAGAAAAGGCAAGGGGAGAGGAAAGAGTAGTGAGGTACACAATGCAACCTCTAAAGGCAGTATGGATGAAAATAGGATTAGAAAAAGTAGACACCCATGAAGGGATGACAGTAAACGTGCTTCTAGATAGCGGGGCCACAGGATTGTTCATGGACAAGAAGTTCATGGAGAAGAATGGATTTAGGATGGAGAAATTGGAAAGGCCCATAAAAGTGACGAATGTAGATGGTACCCACAATAGTGGAGGAGATATTATACATAAAGTGGAGTGCAATGTCTATTACAAGGGACACAGAGAGAGGATGAAATTTGATGTATGCAATTTGGGAAGAACAGAAGTGATATTAGGAATGCCCTGGCTAGCGGCACATAACCCAGAAATTGACTGGGAGAAAGGCGAAGTGAAATTGACAAGATGCCCACCATAATGTGGCAAAAACAATAAGGAAAAAGGAAAAGTGAAGCACGGAGAAAGAAGAAGAGGAGCGGAGGAAGAAAAATCAATTAGTTGGGTAGCAGACGAGAAGGAAGATTGGGGATGAGAGGAGGAGATGGAGATCGACCATCACAAAATCGAAACTATGGTGCCCAAGCAGTTCCATCAATGGTTGAAAGTATTTGGGAAGGTGGAGTCGGAAAGAATGCCAGTTAGGAAAGTCTGGGACCATGCCATAGATGTAAAAGAGGACTTCAAACCAAGTAAAGCAAAAGTGTACCCACTCTCCAGGAATGAGAGAGAGGAGGTGCAGAAGTTTGTTGATGAGCATTTGAAGAAGGGGTATATACAACCTTCAAAGTCAGAACAGACATCACCAGTGTTTTTTGTAGAAAAGAAGGATGGAGGAAAGCGCATGGTCATGGACTATCACAAGCTTAACAGACAAACTGTAAAGAATAACTACCCCTTGCCACTGATCACAGAGCTGGTAGACAACATGGGGAGCAAACGAGTATTTACATGGACTTGCAATGGGGGTACAATAATGTGCACATCAAAGAGGGAGACGAGTAGAAAGCAGCCTTCACTACATACACAGGGTCATTTGAACCAGTTGTTATGTTCTTTGGGATGATGAACTTACCCACCACGTTCTAGGCAATGATGAATGAAATCTTGAGAGACATGATCAATGAGGGAAAGGTGACGGCATTTGTGGATGATGTGTTAGTAGAAATAGAAACAGAGGAGGGACACAATGAGGTAGTTGATGAAGTGTTGAGAAGACTAGAGGAAAATGACCTCTACATCAAACCGGAGAAGTGCATGTGGAAGGTACGGAAGGTGCCATTCCTAGGTGTGGTGATAGAAGAAGGAAAAGTGGAGATGGAGGAAGATAAAGTGGAGGGAGTGTTGAAGTGGCCAACGCCACAATGTGTGAGAGACGTCAGGAAGTTCCTGGGGCTAGCAAATTACTATAGGTGCTTTGTGAAAAACTTTGCCAAGGTGGCCTTGCCCATGAACCAATTAACTAGGAAGAATGAGAAGTAGAAGTGGGGGGAAGAGCAGCAGGTAGTGTTCGAGCAGCTAAAATCGGTATTCACCACCAGGCCAGTGTTGGCAACTCCTGAATTAGACAAGGAATTCAGAGTCAAAGCGGATGCATCAAACTTTGCAACTGGGGGAGTATTGTTAGTAAAGTGTGACAACGACTTGTGGTGACCAGTAGCATTTATCTCTAAGGCCTTAAATGAGACAGAGAGAAATTACGAGATACATGATAAAGAGATGCTGGGCGTAATAAGGTGCTTGGTGTAACGTTAGCTCAGTTCCTGGGCCAGAATAAAGCCAACTGCCCCTAAGTCAGTGATGACAAAGAGAACTCGATAAGAGTCCTCGCTGTATTATGCTCTACTTATATACAAGACTATTTATTTACTGACATTTGTCCATGCGTATGACCATTGCATTAGTATTGAGTCATCTTGTCATTAGGCCGCAACTCTTTTTGTAAAATAAATGAAAATGAAATATAAAAGAAAATAAATATTGACTTAGCCATTGTGGCTAGTCAAATACCTGTAAGGGCGATTCATGACACCACCCCCCTCTCAAGTTTCCTCATCCCGAGGATTTTATAGTTCTTCCGTAGGATTGCCCACATTCCCTATCTCATCTTCTTCGTTCCATTCCTCAATCTTTTCTCCCTCTTCTTCAACAACTTCACGGACTGCAGTCAGTCTCCCCTTCTCCCCTCCTGCCAGTTTTACATACTTCCACTGCCTCCAATTTCTTTCTAGCCTCTGCCAGTACTGTCTGTCATACTCTCCATCTGACCATCCAAACAATCTCCTGGTGGTATACCGTCCAGGGGACTCTCCCCTATAGTAGTCTCTACTATCTTCTTCCTTCTCCTGTTGTCTTACCTTTTTGTTGTCCCTACTGTATTCCTCCTTGAATTCCTTTAATGCGTCTCCTGCATTTCTCAGATTCTCTCGGCTTTCCCAAGTATCTCCTTCTGCCGTGAACCCCTTCCATCGTACCAAGAATTTATCCTTCCCTCGCACCTTTTTTTTGTTTAATATCTTTTCAACTTCCCATTCTTCCTCTCCTTCGACCACTACAGGTTGTGGTGTTTCTTTTCTTTGGCTGTTTACTTGATCTATGTACCGCTTTATCTGACTAACATTTACTACCGGATGTATTCTAACGGTGGCTGGTAGTTCCAGTTCTACTACATTACTAGAAATGATTGCCTTGATTTTATAAGGCCCTACAAACTGTTTGACCAACTTTTCTGAGCTTCTTCCGACCATTTGCCACTTGAGCTCCTTAGTGCTGAGCAACACCAAGTCACCCATCTTGTACTCCACTGCTTCTCCTCTCTTCCTGTCTGTGTATCGTCTCATTTCCTCCTGTGCCTTTGCTAGAGCAGCCTTAGCTTTGCCCTGCACTTCCTCCATTCTCTTCGCAAATCTTTCTGCTCTCTCAAACTTCCCTTTCTTCCTCAGCTTGAACCCCATCCTTAGATTCCAACCATTGTTTGCCTCAAATGGTGACACCTTGGTGCCACTATGCGCCTTGTTATTGTAGGCAAATTCTGCCGTACCTAGCCATTCTGGCCACTGCTCCTGACAATGATCAATGAACATGCAGAGGTATTGTTCCAGCTCCTGGTTCATTCTCTCTGTTTGTCCATCAGTTTGTGGGTGGAACGCCATCGACAACTTGGTTTTTATCCCCAACATCTCATTCAACTCTCTCATCAACTCTGCCGCAAATTGTGGACCCCTGTTAAATATGATGCTTTTGGGTAGTCCGTGCAGTCGCCACACATTATCTCTGAATAACCTAGCTAGTCCTTCAGCCGTAGTTTTCTCAGTTGTAGGCACAAAGTGCGCCATCTTTGTAAACCAATCCACTACCACTAAAATGCTATCATACCCTTGCGCTAATGGCAGCTTCGTTATGAAGTCAGCTGATATATGTGTCCAAGCTTTGTCTGGTATTGAATTGGGCATTAACTTGCCAGCTGGTTGTTCTGTGCGATTCTTATTCCTCTGGCAGGCGTCGCACCCTTCCACATATCTCTTCACCTCCCTTGTCACTCCTGGCTACCAGAAATTTTGAGTGACCATTTTTTCCGTCTTCCATTGTCCTCCGTGTTCCCCCATAGGCGTATCATGATGTAGCCTAATAATCTCCACTCTAAGTGCCTTATCCTTTGGCACATACACCTTTCCTTCTTTCAACATTAGACTGTTTTCCTCCCTCTATTCCTCATCTCTTAGCATTTTTACTCCTGCCCTCTTCATTTCCTCTACTGCCTTTATGACTTCGTCATCTCTGGCCTCTGACTTCCTAATCTTTTCTAGGATGTCTATTCCTTCCACAATCACCTCTCTTGCTCATATCCTCTGCATCCATTCTGGTTTCAGAAGGGTTCTTTCTTCATTGTCTTCTTCTCCTCCCTTCTCCCAGTCACTCCTCCTGCTTAATCCATCTGCTTTCCCCATTTTACTACCTAGTACATATTTCAATATAAAGTTGAACCTAGATAAATAGAGAGCCCATCGTGCTTGTTTACAATTTAAGTTCTGGCTACTCATAAAGTATTCCAAGTTCTTGTGGTCCGTCCAGATTTCAAACTTCAACCGGGCACCTTCCAAGAAGTGCCTCCACGCCTCCAAGCACCATACTACGCCCAGCATTTCTTTATTGTGTATCTCATAATTTCTCTCCGTCTCATTTAAGGCTTTAGAGATAAATGCTACTGGTTGCCATAAGTCGTCATCACACTTCACTGATAACACTCCCCCAGTCGCGAAGTTCGATGCATCCGCTTCAACTCTAAACTCCTTGTCCAGTTCAGGGGTTGCCAATACTGGCCTGGTGGTGAATATCGATTTCAATTGTTCGAATGCTGCCTACTGCTCTTCCCCCCACCTCCACTTCTCGTCCTTCCTAGTCAAGAAATTCATGGGTAGGGCCACTTTGGCAAAGTTCTTCACAAAGTGTCGGTAATAATTTGCTAGCTCTAGGAACTTCCTGACATCCCTTACACATTGTGGCATCGGCCACTTCAGTACTCCTTTCACCTTATTCTCCTCCATTTCCACTTTTCCTTCACCCATTACTACCCCTAGGAACAGTACTTTCCGCACTTTTCACATACATTTCTCTGGCTTGACATAGAGGTCGTTTTCCTCTAGTCGCTTTAGCACCTCTTCTACTACTTCATCATATCCTTCTTCCATCTCTGTTCCTACCAACACATCATCCACAAACACTGCCACTTTCCCCTCGTTGATCATATCTCTTAGAATTTCATTCATCATCGCCTGGAATGTGGTGGGTGATTTTGTCATTCCAAAGAACATAACCACTGGTTTGAACGACCCCACATGTGTGGTGAAGACCACTTTCCACTCATCTCCCTCCTTGATGCGTATGTTGTTGTAACCCCATTGTAAGTCTATTTTCGTGAATACTCGTTTGCTTCCCCTGTTGTCTACCAATTCTGTAATCAATGGTAAGGGGTAGTTGTTCTTCACTGTTTGTCTATTTAACTTTTGATAGTCTATGACCATACGCCTCCCTCCATCTTTCTTTTCTACAAAAAACACTGGTGATGTCTGTTTGGACTTTGAGGGTCTAATGTAACCCTTCTTGAGATGTTCGTTTACAAACTTTTGCACCTCCTCTCTCTCGTTTCTTGACAGTGGGTACACCTTGGCTTTGCTTGCTTTGAACTCCTCCTTTAAGTCTACTGTGTGGTCCTAGACCTTCCTAACCAGCATTCTTTCCAACTCCACCTTCCCAAACACTTTCAACCATCGATGGAACTATTTGGGCACCATAGTTTTAATTTTACGATGATCGATCTCCATTTTCTCCTCTTATCCCCAGTCTTCCTTCTCGTCTGCTGCCCAGCTAATTGCTTTTTCCTCCTCCATTCCTCTCACTCACTCTCTTCGCTTTACTTCCTCCTTTCCTTCATTGCTCTTGCCACACCATGGTGGGCATCTCGTCAGTTCTACTTTTCCTTTCTCCCAGTCTATCTCTGGGTTATGTGCCACTAACCAGGGCATTCCCAATATCACTTCTGTTCTCCCTAAACTACACACATCAAATCTTGCTCTTTCCCTATGTCCTTTGTAGTAAATGTTGCATGTTACTTCGTGTGTAATGTCTCCTCCTTTATTATGCATTCTATCAACATTCATCACTTTCACTGGCCTCTCCAGTCTCTCTATCTTAAACCCATTCTTCTCCACGAACTCTTTGTTCATGAACAGTCCCATTGCTCCGCTATCCAGGAGCACATCTACCATTACCCCTTCATGGGTATCTACCTTTTCCAAGCCCACTTTCATCCACACCGCTCTTAGAGGTCGCATTGTGCGCCTTACCACTCTCCCCTCTCCTCCTGCCTTTTCCTTCAGTTCTTTTACTTTCTTTGTCAACTCCTTTATCTTTCATTTTCTCAACCTCTTCACTTCTTCTCTCAAGTCCTGTTCTCTCCATCTCCAGTAACTATTGCAATTTCTTGCAACATAGTTCTCCCCCTTGCATGCTCTACACACCTCCTTTCTCTCCTGCTGCACTTCTTGTACCTCCTGTCCCCCCTGTACCCCCTAAACCTCTCCACGTACTGCCGACTTTCTTCCTCACTCCACATCTTCATCGTTCCAACTTCCTCCTCCCTTAATTTAATTTGTTTTTCTTCTTCCTCCTTTTTGTCCCTCTCTCTCCTCTTCCTGCTCTTGTCCTCCTCAATCTCCTTCTGTTGTAGTGCAACTATGAGCTGCAGTTGTTGAACCATCAGGCCGTTCTGCATGATGGCGGCAATCAGGATTTTCATTTCCTCCTCAGTGGGCTCTAGGAGGTTGGTGGTGTCGAAGGGAAGCGACATGGTGTTTTGTCACTTCCAGAAAAGAAAAGGGATAATTTGTGCTAAGTTTTACGGCTATTGGGGCACACACTTCTTTACCCAACTAGCCACCTACCAACTACTTCGACTACTTTGTAAATACCAAGGGTTAAACAACTAATATCCCTAAGAAGGGAATGGCTAAGCTAAATGGACTCTTAAGGAGTCACCGTTATTCCTCTGCATGTACCAGTGACAATGCACCGCAGCACGAGGTAGATAGCGAAACAATTATCTAACACCCCAGATTACGAGTTCTGGTCTCAACGCAACTGCCCTGAGCTAGCCGAAGCGTCTCCCCCTCTAGTGTCATGAATCGCCCCTCCAGGTATTTGACTGGCCACAACGGCTAAGTCATTATTTATTTTCTTTTATAATTTCTTTTCATTTATTTTACAAAAGAGCCGCAACCTAACGACAAGATAACTCAATAGTGATGCAACGGTCATGTGTACGTACAAACGTCAGTAAATAGAAATGTTTGTATATAAAGTAGAGAGGAATCTAGCGAGAACTCTTATCGAGTTCTCTTTGTCAACGCTGACTTAGAGCAGTTGGCTTAATTTCGGCTCAGGAGTTGGCTGATGTTACACTAGAACTCGATACCCTCTATCTGGTGACCTCACTCCTTGCGACTTCACCAAAACTCTTATCTAAAGTTGGCAATCGTCTCGATCGTCGCTCGTCCACTTAACTCGACAACTAAGCGAAGAGCCATCGCAGCTCAAGCAAACTCCATACATAAGCGGGCCCCAGCTTCAAGGGGACTTACCAGTCAGTAGAGAGACTGGAGGAGGATATGCTTCAGCTAGCTCAGAGCAGTTGCGTAAAGTCCAGACCTGATAAACTGAGGTGTTAAATAGTCGCTTCAATAGCTGTCTTGTGCTGTGGTGCATTGTCACTGGTACACGCAGAGGAACAACGGACACTTCTTAAGAGACCGTTTAGTTTAGGCATTCCCTTCTTAGGGATACTATTGTTTCACCCCTCATAGTTACAAGTAGGTCGCGAAGTAGGATAGCTAGTCGGGTGAAGATTGTGTGCCCCAATAGCTGTAGAACCTAGCACAAATCATCCCTTTTTCTTTTTGGAAGTAACAAAACATTATGTTGCTTCCTTTCGACACCACCGCCCTCTCAGAACCAACTGAGGAGGAAATGAAAGTTCTGATGGCCGTTGTCATGCAAAATGGCCTGATGATCCAGCAGTTGCAACTCATGGTTGCGCTAAAACAAAAGGAGATAGAAGAAGAGGAGAGGAAAAGGGAAAGGCAACGACAGGAAGAAGAGGAAGTGAAAACGGAGGGGGAATAAATAAAAGAAACTAGAAGAAGAGGAAGTCCGAACAATGAGCACGTGGAGTGAAGAGGAAAGTTGGCAGTACGTGGAGAGGTTTAGGGGGTATAGGGGAGACAAGAGATGCAGGAAGTGCAGTTGGTTTGAGCACATGGCCCACCAATGCAGAAGGGAGGAGGTTGAAGCAGAGAGAGCACAGAGAGGGGGATGGCAGGAGAATAGGTGGAAGCCATTGGAATGCAGAGTGATGAGGTGTGATGAAGAGAGGGAAGCGGCGCGCTCCATGAGGAGAGAAGCGCAGCAAGGAATAAAGTATTGGGGATGTGGGGAGGCAGGGCATCATCTGTGGACATGTCCAAAGAAGGCGGCATGCCCTTACAGGGGAGAAGCGTAGCAACAAGGGAAGGTAGTGTATGTGGCATGTAAAGGAGAAAACCATGTCACAAGAAATTGCAATAGTTACTGGAGATGGAGAGAGTTGGAGCTGAGGGAGGAAGTAAAGAAGCTGAGGGAGCAAAAGGAATGAGAATTGAGAGAGAAGGTGAAGGAGTTGAAGGAGCAAAAGGAAAGGAGTGAAGGGAAGGAAAGAGTGGTGAGGCGCACAATGTGACCTCTAAGAGAAGTTTGGATGAGGATTGGACTAAAGGATTGACACCCATAAAGGGGTCACAGTAAAGGCGCTCCTAGATAGTGGAGCCACAGGAATGTTCATGGACAGAAAGTTCACAGAGAAACATGAATTTAGGATGGAAAAGTTGGAAAAGCCATTGATAGTGACAAATGTGGATGGAAGCAACAATAGTGGAGGGAGAATCACGCATGAAGTTGAATGTAATGTCTACTATAAGGGACATCAAGAAAGAATGAGGTTCGATGTGTGTAACTTGGGAAGAACAGACGTGATATTGGGTATGCCCTGGTTAGCGGCACATAACCCAGAGATAGACTGGGAGAAAGGAGAAGTTAAGATGACGAGATGCCCACCATAGTGTGGCAAAGATAATAGAAGAAAAGAGGCTAGGGAAAAGCAGGAGAAAATGACGAGAAGGGAGGCAAGAATGATGGAAGGGGAAAAGGCGATCAGCTAGGTAGCAGATGAGAAAGAGGACTGGGGAAGAGAGGAAGAGATGGAAATTGACCATTGAAAAATCAAAACCATGGTGCCCAAAAGGTTCCATCGGTGGTTGAAAGTGTTTGGGAAGGTAGAGTCAGAAAGAATGCCTGTTATGAAAGTCTGGGACCATGCGATAGATGTGAAAGAAGATTTCAAACCAAGCAAAGCAAAAGTGTACCCGCTCTCCAAAAATGAGAGAGAGGAGGTGCAGAAATTCATCAATGAACATCTGAAGAAAGGGTACATAAGACCCTCAAAATCGCAACAGACATTGCCAGTGTTCTTTGTGGGGAAGAAGGATGGAGGCAAATGCATGGTTATGGACTATTGTAAACTCAATAAGCAAACAGTAAAGAACAACTATCCTCTACCATTAATTACAGAATTGGTAGACAACATGGGGAGTAAGCGAATATTTACTAAGATGGATTTGCGATGGGGATATAACAATATGAGGGTGAAAGAGGGAGACGAGTGGAAAGCGGCCTTCACCACACATGTGGGGTTGTTTGAGCCAGTAGTAATGTTCTTCGGGATGACAAACTCACCAGCAACGTTCCAGGCAATGATGAACGAAATCCTAAGGGACATGATCAATGAGGGGAAAGTAGCAGCGTTTGTAGATGATGTGTTAGTGGGGATGGAAATGGAGAAAGGGCATGACAAAGTAGTGGAGGAAGTGTTAAGACGACTGGAGGAGAACGACCTCTATGTCAAACCGGAGAAGTGCATGTGGAAGGTGCAGAAGGTGCCGTTCTTAGGAGTAGTGATGGGAGAAGGGAGGGTAGAGATGGAAGAAGACAAGGTGGAAGGAGTGTTGAAGTGGCCGACGCCACAATGCATGAGGGATGTTAGGAAATTCTTAGGGCTCGCCAATTACTACAGGTGATTTGTGAAAGACTTTGCTAAGGTGGCTCTACCCATGAATTGACTGACGAGGAAGGATGAGAAGTGGAAGTGGGGGGAAGAGCAACAGGCAGCGTTTGAACAATTAAAGGCAGTATTCACCACCAGACCAATGTTAGCAACTCCTGAACTAGACAAAGAATTCAGAGTTGAAGCGGATGCATCGAACTTCACAACAGGAGGGGTACTGTCTGTAAAATGTGATGACAACTTGTGGCGACCAGTGGCTTTCATCTCTAAAGCGTTGAATGAAACAGAGCGCAATTACAAGATACACAACAAGGATATGCTGGGAGTGATAAGGTGCTTGGAGGCATGGCGGCACTTCTTAGAAGGCGCCAAGATGAAGTTCGAAATCTGGACGGACCATAAGAACTTAGAGTATTTCATGAGTAGCCAAAACTTAAATCATAGACAAGCATGATGGGCTCTATACCTATCTAGGTTCGACTTTGTACTTAAGCATATTCCAGGGAGTAGAATGGGAAAAGCGGATGGGTTGAGTAGAAGGAGTGATTGGGAGAAAGGAGTGGAGGGAGATAATGAGAAAAGAATGCTCCTGAAGCCAGAATGGGTAAGGAGCATATGAGCAGGAGAAGTGATCGTGGAAGGGGTAGAAATCTTGGAAAAGATCAGGAAATCGGAGGCAAAAGATGATGAAGTGATAAAGGCAGTGGAAGAAATGAAGAAGGTGGGAGTAAAAATGTTAAGGGATGAGGAATGGAGAGAGGAAGACAGATTGATGTTGAAAGAAGGAAAGGTGTATGTGCCAAAAGACAAGGCACTAAGAGTGGAAATTATTAGGCTGCACCATGACATGCCTATGGGGGAACACTGGGGGCAATGAAAGACAGCGGAGATGGTCACAAGGAACTTTTGGTGGCCAGGAGTAACGAGGGAGGTAAAGAGATATGTGGAAGGGTACAATGCCTGCCAGCATAACAAAAATCGCACAGAACAGCCAGCTGGAAAATTAATGCCCAACTCAATACCGGATAAAGCATGGACGCACATCTCAGCAGACTTCATTACGAAGCTGCCATTAGTCCAAGGGTATGACAGCATTCTGGTGGTGGTGGATCGGTTCACTAAAATGGCACACTTTGTACCCACAACTGAGAAAACTATGGCAGAAGGACTGGCCAGGTTGTTTAGGGATAATGTGTGGCGGCTACATGGATTGCCGGAGAGTATCATTTCAGACAGGGGTCTACAATTCGCGGCAGGATTGATGAGGGAGTTGAATGAGATATTGGAGATAAAGACCAAGTTGTCGACAGCGTTCCACCCACAAACCGATGGACAAACAGAAAGGATGAATCAGGAGTTAGAATAATACCTCCAAATGTTCATTGATCATCATCAGGATCATTGGCTGGAATGGCTAGGAACGGCAGAATTTGCCTACAACAATAAGGCACATGCTGGTACAAGAGTATCACCTTTCGAGGCAAACAGTGGTCAAAACCCAAGGATGGGGTTCGAGTTAAGGAAGAAAGGGAAGTTTGAGGGGGCAGAGAAATTTGCAAAGAGAATAAAGGAAGTGCAGGAGGAGGCCAAAGCGGCGCTGGGAAAAGCGCAAGAGGACATGAGAAGGTATGCTGATAGGCATAGGGGAGAAGCAGTGGGATACAAAGTTGGAGATTTGGTGCTGCTCAGCACTAAGGATCTCAAATGGCAAATGGTGGGATGGCATTCAGAAAAATTGGTTGAACGGTTTGTAGGGCCTTACAAAATTAAGGCTATTATCTTTAGCAACGTAGTGGAGTTAGAACTACCAGCCTCCATTGAAATACATCTGGTAGTTAATGTTAGTCGGATTAAACGGTACATAGACCAAGTAGACGGTCAGAGGAAGGAAACGCCACAACCAGTGGTCATTGAAGGAGAAAAGGAGTGGGAGGTGGAGAAAATACTAAACAAGAGAAAAATACGAGGGAAGGATAAGTTCTTGGTGCGGTAGAAGGGATTCACTGCAGAAGAAGACACTTGGGAGAGTAGGGAGAACCTGCAAAACGCAGGAGAATTATTAAGGGAATTCAAAGAAGAGTACGGAAGGGATAACAGGAAGGTAAGACGACAAGAAGGAGTAGAAGAAGATAAAGATTACTAGAGAGGAGGATTCCCTGGATGGTACGCCGCCAGGAGATTATTTGGATGGTCAGACGGAGAATATGATCGCCAATACTGGCAGAGATTAGAGAGGAACTGGAAGCGGTGGAAAAATGTAAAACCAGCAGGAAGGGAGAAGGGGAGACTAACTGCGGTCCATGAAGTTGCTGAAGAAGAGGGAGGAAAAATTGAAGAGTGGAACGAAGAAGACGAGATGGGCAACATGGGTGACCCAACAGAAGAACTGTAAAATCCTCGGGACAAGGAATCTTGAGAGAGGGGTGGTGTCATGAATCGCCCCTCTAGGTATTTGACTAGCCACAACGGCTAAATCATTATTTATTTTCTTTTATAATTTCTTTTCATTTATTTTACAAAAGAGCTGCGACCTAACGACAAGATGACTCAATAGTGATACAATGGTCACGTGTACGTACAAACGTCAGTAAATAGAAATGTTTGTATATAAAGTAGAGAGGAATCTAGCGAGAACTCTTATCGAGTTCTCTTTGTCAACGCTGACTTAGAGCAATTGGCTTAATTCCAGCTCAGGAGTTGGCTGATGTTACATCCAGTCTCTCTACTGACTGGTAAGTCCCCTTAAAGCTAGGGCCTGCTTATGTATGGAGGTGGCTTTGGTCGCGATGACCTTGGCCGAGTTGTTGATTTTAAATGGGAGAGTGACGATTGTGATGACCGCCAACTTAGATGATAGTTTAATGAGGTCGCGAGGAGTGAGGTCGTCAGATGAAGGTATCAAGTTCTAGTGTAACGTTAGCTCAGTTCCTGGGCCGGAATAAAGCCAACTGCCTCTAAGTCAGCAATGACAAAGAAAACTCAATAAGAGTCCTCGCTGTATTGTGCCCTACTTATATACAAGACTATTTATTTACTGACATTTGTCCATGTGCGTGACCGTTGCATCAGTATTGAGTCATGTTGTCATTAGGCCACGACTCTTCTTATAAAATAAATGAAAATGAAATGTAAAAGAAAATAAATATTGACTTAGCCATTGTGGCTAGTCAAATACCTGTAGGGGCGATTCATGACACTTGGAGGCATGGAGGCACTTCTTGGAAGGTGCTAGGCTGAAATTTGAAATCTGGACAGACCATAAGAATTTAGAATACTTCATGAGTAGCCAGAACATAAATCATAGACAAGCACGATGGGCTCTCTATTTATCTAGATTCAATTTTACATTAAAACATATACTAGGTAGTAAAATGGGGAAAGCAGATGGATTGAGCAGGAGGAGCAATTGGGAAAAGGGAGGAAAAGGAGATAATGAGGAGAGAACCCTTCTGAAACCAGAATGGATGCAGAGGATACGAGCAGGAGAGGTAATTGTAGAAGGAATAGACATCCTGGAAAAGATTAGGAAGTCAGAAGCCAAGGATGATGAAGTCATAAAGGCAATAGAGGAAATAAAGAAGGTAGGGGTGAAGATGTTAAGAGATGAGGAGGAGGACGGTTTAATGTTGAAGGAAGGAAAGGTGTACGTGCCAAAAGATGAGGTACTTAGAGTTGAGATTATTAGGCTGCATCATAACACGCCTATGGGGGGACATGGAGGACAATAGAAGATGGCAGAGATGATCACTCGAAATTTCTGGTGGCCAGGAGTAATGAGAGAAGTAAAGAGATACATGGAGGGGTGCGATGCCTGCCAAAGAAACAAAAACCACATGGAATAACCAGCTGGCAAGTTAATGCCTAATTCGATACCAGACAAAGCTTGGACGCACATATCAGCAGATTTTATAACAAAGCTGCTGTTAGCACAAGGGTACAATAGCATTCTAGTAGTGGTAGATCGGTTTACGAAGATGGCGTACTTTGTGCCTACAACTGAGAAAACTACAGCTGAAGGACTAGCTAGGTTGTTTAGAGATAACGTGTGGTAACTACATGGACTGCCTGAAAGCATCATATCTAACAGGGGTCCACAGTTCGTGGCAGGGTTGATGAGAGAGTTGAACGAGATGTTGGGGATAAAGACAAAGTTGTCAACGGTGTTCCACCTGCAAACTGATGGACAAACAGAAAGGATGAACCAGGAGCTAGAGCAATACCTCTGCATGTTTATTGACCATTGTCAGGAGCAATGGCCGGAATGGCTAGGTACGGCAGAG
>Ga0153987_1000294_pt1 | contig 17249 bp, 16 predicted proteins | sample TSNC071MetaG_FD_102279 | JGI IMG/M metagenome (GOLD analysis project Ga0153987, IMG submission 102279) | Attine ant fungus gardens microbial communities from North Carolina, USA - TSNC071 MetaG | ecosystem: Host-associated > Fungi > Mycelium > Unclassified | place: USA: North Carolina, William B...
CTCAATGACACAAGCTTTGGAAATGTGAAGGAAGAAGGCAGCTGTTCGGACGACGTGATTGACCTGTCTGACTGGTAGTTCTCAAGATGGTCACTGCTGTTGAGAAGTTCTTAATGTATATTTCCTTGCATAATTCCATATATTCATTTGCTCAGGACTCTCGTTAGATTTTTTTGGACATTTTTGATGGTCAATCTTACTGTGCTCTGTAATGATGAAAAGACCACATGAAGATATGCCTAGTGTACAGTCTCAACTGGACTGCTGCACCAGAATTGCTCAGGGATTGATGTCATTTAAGCTAATTGCACACCATGCACTCGAGGAAACCCGAGACCATGGTTCATTCCCGGTGAAGCGAACCTGCCATTTGGTGATTGGGTCAGGCAGTGCCCCGCGGTGCCCCTATTAACAGAATCAGAAAAAGGCAAGGAGCACAATGAACACTTAACTTTGCATCCTGACAGAAACTTTCGCGCTAGAGAAGACGTTGTTCACGTTGAATCAGCGAGAAAACAATCTATAATAGATACATACTACCGAAACGGCAGAGACATAGGACAAGTACAAGAAACGGCGATGTCCACTAGAGATGATGGACGTTACGAATCCATTGACATCATGAAACGTGAGAGATGAAGGAATAAAAGAAGCATTAGTACTCAGCCAAGGACTGCCACCTTTTGCTTCTTCTTTTTGCGAGTGTTGTTATTTGCGAATGCTCGCCAGGTGTCAACACGTTCCTCTCGGCGCTCTATGATCAATGAATGATGTTGAAGTTGTTGAGAGTCAAAAAGATGCATACCTTCCCAAGCTTTGTCGTCTTCGACTTTGCGTTTTTTGGCAGCCGCTTCGTCCTCTTTCTTGCGAGCCTCGAGCCCTTCATTGGCCAAATTGAGCTTGATAGCTCTGACAATAGATCTCAGCTCAAGAAACTGTATTTTCTCGTGCGATGTGCTATAAAAACGTACTTGCGTCGCCGGACTTCCTCATCAATGAGCATTTCTTTGGCTTTTGCTCGTACACGGACCTTGAAAGGAGGGTCCCCTATTTCTCGCAATTTGGGATCGTTGTCAGCCAGCGATGTAGATAAATTCAAACTTCTAAGGAGCTCAATGCGGGCTTGGGATATCACCACGTCAAGCTCCTCGCGCTTATTCTTTTCGAGGAGTTCGGACTCCGCCTGTGGACGGCACATAAGAAAATCAAGAAACCGAAAAAGGTGGCAATACCTTCTTTAAAAGATCAAATGCCTCTGGCGCACGGGCATGCGACGTCTTATCTGGGTGGATGACTGGGTGTCAAAGGGTGAGATCGGTGAGCGAGGTCAGAACTAAAATAACGCATACATAGAGATAGTTGCCTATATTTCTTCTTTATGTCTTCCGGTTTAGCAGAGGTTTCTATATCCAGTACATCATACGGGCTAGCTAGGATCAGCCAAGGATAAGTCATGAAGCACACTCGAAACCCACTTGAGCTTGAACGCCTTCAAAATCCGTTCTACTTCAACCTCACGCTGAAAAGCTGAGGCTTCTCGATTGAGCAGCTTCTCAATGTCATCAGTAGCACTGGATGACGGTGCAAGTTTTTCCTTCGTAAGCGCAGAAGATGACGACAAGCCAGAAGGTTCACCAGACATGGAGAGGATGGTGGTTGCTTGAAGCTTCGACATAAATACCAGTAAATGGTCACGTGTTCAATCAGTTTTCTGATATAGCTCCGTGATTTACGACCATGTCCTTCTTGAGGGTAATTGTTCTTATAATCATCACCTAGTAAATCGTGAAACAACTCATTGTTCTGAAAGACATTTCTACATCGCTCCGTATTAATATATCAGGTGCATCGGCACTCAATCACCTCTCGACTTGTATTCGCTGGCTCTCGACTGTCATCTAGCACGTCAAACCTCCCTTTCTCAATCAAGAGAGAACCACTTCAAAATGGTCCCCGAAAAACTCGCGAACAAGTCTACGCAAAGCGTAATCGTGCTTTGCTCATGTACTCCTCTGCAGTCGTACGCCACTTTTATCTGACCTATAAACGACAGCTAAAATCCCGTGACCACGTAGATAGTAGTAGCCATCGGTGCCTCTTATGCAGCAGTTCCTCTATATCGTATGTTCTGTGCCGCGACTGGTTTTGCAGGAACGCCAAAAGTGGGTACCGGTCGATTTGAGCCGTCCAGACTCGTTCCAGTCGAGAATGCCCGCCGGATAAAGGTCTATTTCAACGCCGATCGTTCTGATCAGCTTCCTTGGTCATTTCGTCCCCAGCAGAAATATGTTAACGTTCTTCCGGGCGAGTCAAGTTTAGCTTTTTACACTGCAAAAAATACGTCGGACAAAGATATCATTGGAATCGCAACTTACAATGTAACCCCAGATCGGGTATGTTCCAGACTGTTGCCTGCCTTGTATGTCACAAATGAAAGGGCTTTTCTCGATAGATTGCCCCCTACTTTTCTAAAGTAGAGTGTTTTTGTTTCGAAGAGCAAAAACTGCTTGCAGGAGAAGAAGTGGACATGCCTCTGTTATTTTTCATCGACAAAGACATGCTTGACGACCCGGCGTGCAAAAATGTGGATGACGTCGTACTCTCATATACTTTCTTCAGGTAGGAGAATGCCCCACACATGTGAGGCTGTAAATTCACTGTGAAACAGAGCACGACGAAATGAGAACGGACATCTGGTGCCTGATGCACCCGAAGACGTCGTACAGAACTCGCTGGGCTTCAGTAAATTCGAACACGCCTCCCAGGACAAAATTTCCAACACACAGGGGACTTCAACTGCCAATACGAACTCATCCTCATAGATCCTCAATTATTTTTACGAAATATCCGTATCTGGCTACCCATAATCTATCGCTGTGTTGAAGCCAGTCAACATTTCTGTTACAGAATGTGAATCCTGGACTAGTCGCAGAGATAGATATCTAGTCTTTGAGCACACTGCTCTATACTCAAAGAGTTTAAGTTCAGAATGGCGATCACAATGACGAGGCGGATGAAAGATGAGAAGTTAATCTCTTGCATGGTCACATTTACCATCATGATTAAAAGAGCTGCCCCTTATTTCAGTCTATTGGATGGAACATTTTTGCTTGGGAAACTTTCGCCACACATTACAGCCAGTTATGTTTATTGCACTCCATGGCTGCAAGCTCAAGAATTTGAAGGAAAGACGTCTATCACCTCTTCCACCATCGAAATCTGTGAGGCCGATACTACGGAATCATTCTTCAGTAGTGACCCATCCGGCGAATATTCAAAGGCAATAAAAACAAGGATGGACTTGACACAAAATACAAACCCCCTATCAGAAATCGTCTTATTTGAGACAGATATAGATGACCTGGTGTTAGTGAGATCGCATGCTCTGTCAGAATTGACAGACATCCAGATACATGGGAGTGAGCGTAAATTTGGAAAGTGTATCCCTGCTTCCAATGAAGACTGTGCATCCTTACATTCCAATTCTTTTACAAGTCATTCCAGTGGCTGCTGGAGATTGTTTCTTGGGAAATTTTGTGCCTGGTCGAGACATTCACTTGAGACATTCACACAAAGTCCATCAACGATAAAGCAATGCCAGATCGGCAATCACAGGAAGTCAACAATGATTGTAGCAGTGCTTACAAGAGCTGACGAATCGAAAGTAAGACAATATCTCAATGTCACCAGCGATCCTATCAGCTGGAAGACATCTGGTATTATTAAATCACAAAGTCAACATGCAAGTAGGCGTACTACTTGTGTGGAAAGTGTATTGTGAGATGCTTTAGGAATAAGCATGTCACATCGTAGTTGTGGCACGGGACTCTCGGAGTCTATATATCAAAGGTGTCAAACAGGACGAAAGATCTCTTCCCATCTCACAGTCAAAAAGAAATAAATTCCCGGATTCCATGACTTATTGCACTGCACACTAAGTGAGGAGTGTACAGTCCAGCGATTCTCATATAGGGATCCAATCTTCTGATTGGTCTTTGATCTCATAGCTGTGGCAGGCGAGCGCCTCACTTATCGTCTCTACAATGGACAGTTATTTGCATCAGGTTGTCTAGATTCAATTCATGAGTTCAGTAGACGTGACGTGACTCATGCTGTCGGCACACAAATAAGGCATCGTGGTTGGTGTGAGCAATCTATGGATCTCTTATATATATTAGTGGGTTGTTCCTTGTTTCATAAAACTTGTTGAGATGGTTGAATTTGTTGTGAAAACGGAGGCTGGTTTGCCTTGGAATAAAAAGGTTGATTCCGTCGCAAACCAGTGAGTAAAAAGTTAACAAAATTGTAACTATATAAACTAAAATATCAGAACGTTCTCGAACAATAATGACGTCAGCTCGATACTTCAACAGAATTTTGGGATTGTGTGCTACTGGGTCAGATGAGGGGATGAAGCACTACTTTTGAATCAACTGGTAAGAAACAAGACCATCATTTGACAAATAAGGAAAAAAAAATAGAAAACCAAAGATCACAACAATAATGGCTCTTCGATCCAGCTGCACAGGGGTTCACTTTTTTGTATCTGCCATGAATGTTCAATATGAACAAGCAGTATTGGGTGTCACCATGATATCAATATCTACAATCTCGACATTTCACCAGAAACGGAAAGGTTTGTTCTCAATATGTGACCTATCACCTGGGCAAGACCAATGGGTTGTTCCTGGGCAACCTGGAGAGGAGATCAAATACATCTAGGCAGGTAACAAAGAAGATGCGAAGAAGACATACCATATGTCCTGCATGTGCCACTGTTGATATTGAGGCCATCAGTCGACCCTTAGTGGTATCACTGAAGGTGACTTGGGCAGATACTGGACTAGAGTACAAAGGCTATCAGCAAAAATCTTTGACAACTATGTCAAGACCATACACAAAATTTTTTCGTTCTCCCCACACAGTGTGAACAGGTATGGCGCGACACAGTTTCCCAAGACATGATAGAGCATTAACATGAGGAGTCATGTCCACGTAAGCTTCCTTTTCAATTTTTCTGTGACATTTCAAGGCAACTGTTCCATCACTGAGCTCGTATAGACCGAGCTCCTAAAATAGATTAAGAACACGATTTATCTTGACAGGGATAAAAAAAACGCACGGCGTGTAAACGAAGAATCCGAGGATCCCATGTGCTCCATTCGCGTTGATTCTGGAAATATAACAATGCCTCCTGTTTGGACTTCCAACTTTCCTTTCTGGAGGAAACAAGAGTCAACCCGCCAAATCGACGAGGTTTAAAATCCTCTTTCCATAATTGAGGCTGCATCATTATTGGCTCAATGAGGATCATTCCAATGATACTAGCAGAAAAGTCTAGGTATACTTCTGTGGCAGTGAGTACACTTTTTTTTTTCAGATATGCACAGGAAATATTAATGGAAGTAGACCAACGATATGGTTGCACCAAAAGAATGGCCACAGATCACGATACGATGTCCCTTCATGCATTCTGACTTCAAAAATTGGACAATACCAGTGACCCAATTGTGTGTACCTAGGAGGTAAGACGAAGTGATCATATAACTTTGTAAGAGACAAAGATAAGCGACTTACTGACATCTTTGGTTTGTTTTTCTAGTGATTCTCGATTTAAAACTCCAGCGTCCCCATGGCTAGGTGAATCAAAAGCCCATGCTTCGCGAATCTTGAAATGAGACATTGAGAAGAGGTAATCGATGATAGGTTCCCAATGCTCTTTGACTTATTGATCTTCAGATTAAATCAAGGGTGAAACTGGAGGAAAGGAAAACGTACATGTACCGAGGCAATGCAAAAAAAGTAGCGTGAGACCATCGTCAAGAGGGGTACTGGATGCCCTATACCGTTTTGCTGTAATCCTGAGGGAAGGCAAAGAGGTATCTTGGGAAGAGAGATCGAAGAGAAATTTGTGTGAGTAGTGAATCATGAGTTCCAGGTACTGACAATACTTGAGCCAGATTAAATATGGGACAAAAGTATTGATATCGGCGATTGTGTCCAAAGATTGAGCAGCTGTGCATGGTTGATCCTTGGAAGAAAAACCGAAATCAGAAGAAAAATAAAGCGATGCGAATTGTACTACATGATGGACAGCAGTGGGAACAGATGCAGTGACATCTGTTATGTTATGTTATGTACATATCCGGCAGATTTATCTATCTGCACCGATGATATATAAGATAAGGTATGTGATAATCAGGAATCAATCAGGAATCTTGTGTAACCACATGGAAGTAGATAAGTAAATTAGCGCTCATAACAGATTAGTGATCAACTAGTCAATGGAAAGGGAAAAATCTTCTTATTTAGCATGGGGCTTGGTTATATACAGTTTATTAAACATTCAAAGGACATTCAAAGGCCTTTCATAGAACATAGCTCAATCCTGCCCCAAGCCCTACCTAAGGCCTCCTAGGGGTAGGGTACACTCTCGGGGTAATAACAGGAGTAGAGAGAGGTAAGGAAGCTATAGTCTACCCTGGGTCCAGGATAAAGTGTACTTTAAAGTAAAATGATAATTGCCTTGCTCTTAGAATGAGACCCCCACTGGTGGTCTAGAAGCATTAACTGGCCTTATTACTGTTCGACTACACCTGGACACGCTCAGGGAACGAACTAACCTGAGGACAGCAACCATGCGCTTCGATCACTACTTAGCAAAAATCATTCCAAAAACAGCCCCCTCCATACAAATAGTAGATTTGTGGAGTGACCAAAATCCATCAGTGCAACAGAAGAGACGAGGAGAAAGTCACTAGCCACGTCAGAACACTATGTCAAGTGTGTGAAACACAACAGGTTGTATGTCCTGCGGACGCTAGTGTCCCCCACATCTACTAGATGGCAGGTCGGCGGCCACAAATTACCTCTGTCAAAACCCATCAGGGAACAGCTAGCGATTACCAAAGCCGCAGCCTCAGTTTTCACTGACAGCATCCCAGCTGCCGAAACAGCCATGGACACATCCCTACATTCAGGGCAAGAACACTTCATAGTGGTCTCAAAACTCCTCAGGTTGCATTTCACAACCCACCCCGAGGGAAGTCTACACTTCTGGGACTACCCTGGCGATGCCAAATGGTCCATACAGGTAGATGTTCACTACGATGCAACCAGAACCCAGTATCCAGTGGAGGAACGGATGCGTACGTCAATTGATGCACTGAGCCAGAAGAACAGCAAGGCATACCTGGACGAATGGACAACGGAATTCCTCAGAGGCGAAACGCGAGGAAGGAACTTCCTGATGATCAACACAGAGGAGCACAAAGCAGCTACTCCAACATATGCGAAGGGAGGCACATGGATGTCCCACCTCGGCCACTCCATCTCCTTGTGTGCAAGAGCTACCAGAGCTATCTTGAACTATGTCCCTATAGGCGAGTACAGAGCCAGGTTCTTCCCTCAAGAAACATGTGCATGCCCATGTGGCCAATCAAACATTGAAACTAAACTACACATCCTCACTGAATGTTTAAGATTTGCAAGCGATCGAATCACCCTTCCATCCCCCTGCATAGGTGACTTCATCAAGTTCCTCACCTCTAACCCTTTCGCATTTGCCTTCCCAATACCCAGGGAACCTCCATGAACCCGTGGCAGGCACTCCATGCGTCCTCTAAGACAACATTGCTGGCTCAGAACGAGCCCGCCCTGACTTCCCAAGTGAAACTTCGATGCCCTCTCCCTCGCACATATGCCTTGTAGCTCCTCATAATACGGAGCTTGACCGGATAGTGTCCGAAATTAGTAGTCGAGGCCCTGTGCCTTATTAGATCGTAGCAGTCAATAGGCTTCTGCAGACTGTGTTCGTATACTGCATAATAAATTGATGAGTTAAAAAAATAACTCATACCATCCTGTGGATATATCAAAGAGGGCCATTCTCTTCTTTTACTAGGATGATAATTAGAAGCTGTTGTACTTTTTACCATCTACTGACCTTAATTCATCAAACTTTGCAACTTGCTATTATGTAGCCACTACCCATATCTTTTTCCAACAACCTGTGAGAACATGCACTCAACACTCAACTTCAGTGCATGACATTGTAATAGTAACTCTTTTAGAACACCTTGGTGGATGTGAGATGGTGAGGATTAGGCATTATATGGAATAGACAAGCTACTGATACATGGTAACATTCTTTAAAAATTCATCAAAGGGTTGCGACACAGAGGGAAGATGTTTTGGAGGAAAAAAATGCATAATAAGAGATGAGACCCTGATCATGATACATAGGCACAAGGAGTATAAGGAAGAAAGGACGGAAAAGTTTTAATAATGGCTATCACCTACTGCCTTGATTCCAATATGGGGAGTAGAAGGCGAGTCAAGGTCATTGATGACGACCTGATTGGACCAGAATATCAGTGAGACTCAGAGTCAAGTCATGACTGTACATCATTTTCAGAATAAGCAGCCAAGCTTCCTCTGGGTATTGGACGCGGACGCAGCCGTGGTCGTGTTGCTGCAACTGTTGTAGGTACCGATGCTCGATCGTTGCCACTTTCACCCTCATCGCTACCTTCTTGATAGTCGTTTCTCTTTCTCTTCCCCCTCACAACAGCACCTAAATTTTCTCCTCTGCTCTTCTTATGCCCTATCTTCACACCACGAGTAGAAGGTGTCGACTTTCTTCGTCGTTTCTTGGCCTGAGCCTTGTCATTCTCTTCTCCATTATCCCCTTGATCAATGCTACTGTTGTCCTGACTCGCACCCACAAATCCAGCTTTTCTTGTTTTCCTCAAATCAGCTACAACTTGCTGCAGACGTCGACTAGTATAAAGTTCCTTCTTCCGCGGCGCCAAGTTCCCAGCGGCCACACTGTTTCCTGCGCGTGCACTGACCCAATCTGATAAGCTACCTTGAACGCCAGATGTGGTACTTGAGACATTCGCGTGTCTTCTGTTCATCTTCTGGATAATCGGCAGAAGAAGTTCATCAACCTTTGTTTCATTCCATCCAAGCTCCTGCTTGAAGAACGTTCGAAGGGCATCCAAGTCGGGTAAACCCCATTTGAAGGGTTCTTCAGAGCTGTCAACGGTCGGGCGATAATATGCCTCCCACTATGGGTACATGTCAGCGCGTGAACCAGACGACAGTAGTGATGTACTGACCACTGCAGGGTTTGGCCAGTCAGCAGTCAAATAAAGGTTTTTAAACTTCTTTTTCTAGACAATGCGATCAGAGCCCGAATGCTGTCTGTAGCAATGGCACCTACAAATTGTTTCCTAAGTTTCGTACTGCTTTCACTTTCATTGTCCTTCCCTTCCTGGACTCTTCGCCACCAATCCGCAAACTTATGAAGTCCTCCTTTTCCAGGGAATTCCTTGAGCAATTCCATCGCCACAACAGGACCAGCACCGTTGAGCCCCTCGGTATAATCACTTCCCAATAAATACGCAAGTCGGATGAGAGTATCACGATCCAGACCCAATTCTCGCTCGAGGTCCGTCTGCAGAAAAAGCTCAACCGTCTTTGACTGATTGAACATGTTCTTGTAGACTCTCTGGGCTCCGAAGAGAAACACATCGGAATCGTCTGTGATAACACCATCGACTAGACCTAGAGAGACAAGCTCCGCACATTGAGCTTCAGCTTCCATTGGCGCTGTCATATAGGGAATACCAAACAATCTCAGCATTGTCTTTGGATAAAGTGAGTTCCAGGACCGTAGCGAATCGGGTCTAAGCTTACCATAATTTGAGATACCATTTGTTGCGTGATATCCTCTGAATCTCTCATCGCAGCTTTCCTCTGCTCGTTCAATCCTTTGATCTCATCATCAATTTCCCGTCTAACGTCATTCAAATTTCTGCCCTTCACTTGCGAGAGGAACCGAGCAAATTCACCTTCTTCCGCGCGCAAATCCATCTCTTCAGCCGCGTCCCAATGTTTTCCTTCGAGTTGTTCGTCGATATCTACTATGGACTCCCCTCCAGCTTCAGATTCGCGGACAGCAGCATCACCCCTTAAGATGGAGGTGACATTTGATTGTCCAAATCCCTGTGTCATTTGCCGACTCACAGAAGGCGAAAGAGATCTTGACCGAGAAGAAAGAGAAGTATTGTCCTGTTCCACAGGAGTCATTGGGGCAGATATTGGGGTTTCAATGACTTGGGTTGAATCCAACACACTGGATACGTCCACAGATCCGGGATCAGGTGTGTGATTGTGATTGTCTGGCAGAAGAAAGGGGATAGGTTTTCTGGGACTAGACTCGGTGGATACTCGAGGTGATGAGGCCAATTCACCTGAGCTTAGAGTTGGCTCAAGTACTGGAACTTCAATCTCCTCAAGATCTTCGTTATCCTTGCTTTCACTCAACGGGAGGACTGAAGATAATTTTGGCCGTTCTGCAGATACTTCGTGTAATTTGTCCGCCGAGGCATGAACCACAGGAATCTCCACTTCCTCCATCTCATCTTCTGAATCGGTCAACGCCTGAAAGCCTGATATAACAATTGATGCAGGTGTCGTAGAAGAAACGGGCTGGTCAACAGGCTGAACGAATCCCCCTGGGGTTTCCTTGTCCTCTGCTACCAGGACTGCGTTTAGAGCAGTCTTTGAAACTGCGAGTAGAGGAGACGGTGCTCCAAAAACCTTATTTTGCTCATGAGTCCCAGATACTCGGCGTTTAATAAACTCTCGACTGGTTCCGGTTCCAGCAAAAGTAAGAAATGTTTCAAGGCCAGAAGGTGCGAGTATCTCCACCTCCGGGGAAGGTCGCTGGCCACTTGGAACGCCAACAAACTTCAGAGATTCTTGTGCAAGTTTATGAGGAGAGACGGTAGAACCTGAAGCTTTCCATGGTGAGGTAGATCGGCTCTGATCAAGAGACGCTTGGATCGCAAGCGCAAGTTCTTCGTCCTCCTCGCTTTCGAGTTCCTCTAAAGCGTTGCGGATCGCAGCAACACTCTCGTCGTCACTGTCAAGATCAAACAGAGGTTCGGATTGTTTCTTGTTGTTTATAGAATTCACAGTCAATGAGGCTGGTTTCTTCGGGGGATAACGGCTAGAAATTGCTGACAACGCCATTTCGCGCTGATATTGCCGCAAATCACTATCCATGATAGTGTCAGTATGAGTGCTGATGAAATAGCCCTTATTAAATACCATCTCTTAGACATTGTCGGTGGTCAACTCACGTATCAACTTCTTCCATATCCGCATCTTCGTCTTCATCCTCGTCTTTGGCGTGTGGTTCTTCTATATCAATAAGGATAGGCTTTTCGGGAACGGTACCAGTCTTGTCCTGTATTGCAAGGATCCACCCGCCGTCTACTCCCTCGTTTTTGGTAAGCACATACTGCTTATTTCTTTCGCTCGCAATCCGCACGGGTATAGTCAAATGAGCACTTCCAACGTTATTTGTTGTTACCAACAACTGTTGCGTCAGGGAGTTTCGCTGTTTCAAGTTGAGAATCTGTTGCTTTGAGAAATCCATAGGTGTAGGAGCCATTCGCAACATTTTGCGCAGGCGGGCTTGAGACGTCTGACGTGACTTGAGTCTCAAATCACCGATAATCTCATATTGGACTTCAGTAGGAAGTTCACGAAACTCGGATGAGGTGATATCGAAATCTTCAGGGCGCATTTCCTCGATAAAAGCACGAAGTTCGTCCTCGGTAGCAAACCGTGGGTCAGGAACGCTGGCTCGAGTAGCTTTAGATACAGCTTCTTCCATATCTACCTCGGGAAGATGATAAGGATCATAATCACGGTACTTGTTCTGTTTCTTGGAACTTGACGTGGGAGTAGTAGCTTTGATTTTCGCTGGTCTTCTGGGTACCGAACCGTCAATGTCCTCTAGGTAGACCGTATGCTCGTCAAGAGGGATATCATCCGGCTGAGCTTTGTCTTTCCCTTTCCCTTCAGATGACACCTTTCTTCTATTCACGACAAAAAAGTAAAAGCCAAGTTGATCATATGTGAAAATAAAAATAAAAAACATTGCCATAAAATAATGTACGCACTGCGCATGATGTTTCAGAGCTTCTCGCCTCAACTGAGCAGCGAGCAACCTCTCCGCAATCTTCTCATGACTCACGGCAGCTCCGCTTTTCTTCTTTTTCCTTTCGTTCAACGTCGACCTTTTCAAAGCTGGCGCACCTCCATCGAACACGAAAACGGGTTTGATGCCGTAGAACAATAACTTTGTGATGCGGCGTAAGAATCCAAGGACGTGAGCGTTCACGAGACCACGTCCTTCTTTGTCGCGCATGGTAGATTGGAATTGGTAGATCCAGATGCTGGAGTCGATTGCCATGACTTTTCCTTCAACTGTTTCCAAGCTTGATTGGAAGAAAAAAGTTTTGATATATGTCATCCTATTTGCATTTTATACTCACAGGATGGGACGGCCAACAGGAGACAGGAGCGTCCAGAGAGACTTTACGCCCATATTCAATCAAGTGATGTGGGTAGGTGATGAAGTGTTGATGAAGACTCTCAAATAAACATGAGAGTGATTCATACAATGGATCGACATTGGAATGAATAAATCATCTAAGGCACCATCGCTTTCCTTTTTTAATCATGATTTCACAGCTGTGGCAGTTGCCATATTCCGTGATGTGTAAGCATCAATCCGCGTATCAAGAAAACCGACAAGCGCTCAAAAAGACCACAGCCATAAACTTGATATCTTGCACCATGTAATCCTCCGATAGCGCGTATAAGAATTCGCCGATGCAACGAGGAATATCGCACGCAGATGATCAGAATCAAGATTCTTGAGGGTTAGAATCAGCCACCGAACTCATCATCGCGATGGTAGAATTTGTTTGAGCCGTAACATAAAAACTGTGGATATCCTCACTACCATCCCAAATCAAAAACAACCAAAGAAATCAGACACACACATCAAATGAGATAGACAATTAGTGCCTAGTGTGAGGAACAAGTAATGATAGGTGGTTTCAAAGCCGAAAAAAAAAGATAAACAAAGAGTGATATATATCGATATCTAGCATAGGAAACCACAACATGAAAAAAAAAGATTTTGCGATACTCAACTGTGCTTTCCAACAAGAAAGAAAGAAAAGAAGGAAGGAAGGAAGGAAGGAAGGAAGGAGAAAAGGAAGACATGGTGCACGATTCCTCAACTAATGCTTAGGAGTACCAGGACGGTCGCTACTGTCCACTGGCCGAGTTGATGGCGATCCACGCCCAACAGGCGAGTTAGTCTGCGATGAAAATCCAGTAGGTCCAGCAGGAGACAACAGCCCACTACTTTCACCGTGAGCACCACTACCAGAAGGCGAACCACCCATGGTTGGTGGAAATCTCGAGTCAAAGTTTCCAGTCATAGTCGGAACCATGCCCATGCCACCCATACCACCCATGCCACTCATACCCATACCACCCATCATCGGCATACCCATCATCGTTAACCTAGGGTCAAATCCTGGCATACCCCCACCTGCCATGTTATGACTTGTAGGCGATATATTCCCGCTGTTCATATTCTGTCCCATCATACCCATACCCGGATGACCTCCATCGCCTCCGACTTGCGATCCAGCAGTCGAGAAGGTCATCATGGCTTGTTGATACGCTGCCGCTGCGGCCTGCTGTGCTGCATACATTTGCTGAGGATTCAGCATTCCAGGATAACCCATCATCCCACCACCTGTCATCATCGGGTTCATCCCCCCTCCAGTCATCATCGGGTTCAGCGCACCAGTCATCATGGGATTCATCATCATCGGGTTCATGCCCATCATCATCGGGTTCATCATCGGATTGAACCCATAACCATACATCGATCCACCTTGTTGCATTTGTTCCATTTGCTGGCGTTGCTGTTCGTCAAATCTCCGTTGTCTCTCCTCAGCCAACCTCTTCTCCCTCTCCCTCTCCGTTAACGCAGCACCAACACCCCCGTCCCTCTTCCTCTCCCTCTCATGTGCCGTAATAGCTCCAAGTAAGCCGGTCTGTGGAGGAGGAGGCTTGTTCGGCACATTGATGAGCGAAGCACCAGTCTCTCTCGCGAGCTCTTCCTGTCTCTTTGCGGATCGATCTTGTTTATCCTGCAGCCCAGCAGACAACAAACCTTGCGGTGTAAATGCTTTTGTCATAGTCTCTGAAGGTTCCAATTGCACAAAGGTGTCTCGGGTGTTTTGTTGTTGTTCAAGGGGATTGCCAGTCCTCCCAGTGTCCAGAACCTGACTCCAAAGATTTTTTCTCGCTGCACCAGGTTGGGGAAATTCGGACTGAGATCGGATCTGGGTTCCATCGTCGCCGTAGTAGGTTCGTCGATCTGAGAGTTGGTCGGGGATGAGTCGTCGAGATTGAGGAGGGAAATTATTATGGTGATCATCAATGCCTGGTTCACATAAATGAGATATAGTACATGACATAAAAACAAGATAAACCGTTACTCACCAGATCGGGAGCCAGGCGGTTGAGGCAACGTGCGAGGTGCCCGAAGATTGGAAGATGTTTGTCCATCGCCAGAAGACTGACCGTAAGCCGCCGAGGACCTTGTACCCTGACCATGCCCAGATACCGATCTCGGTGCGACAGGGTCTATGTCCGAGTCTGCATCCTCTTCCTCTTCCTCCTCCTCTTCCTCCTCTTCATCCGAACTATCATTCCAGGCCCCAGTAACTTTGGGCTTTTTTCCATTCACTCTGCCTGGCTTATGGGTAGCCGCATGATGTGCAGCTTGTTGTTCCTGAACCTTGGCTTTGCGCCTAGCAGCGGAGGAAGAAGGAGCAAAAGATGATTTAAACTGCTGTAGACCAGGTGCAGGCTCTACGACGCTCGGTACAGACGATAGTGGTTGTTGATGGCCATCCGATGCAGGAAGCCTGGCCGACGATGGGGCTGACTCACTGGGGTCATCCGTGACATCGAGATATGAAAGCGCAGCCAGTACGTCCTGACTCGCCGCAGAATCATCATGAGTGGGAAAGGCAGGCTTGGATAACTGTGGTGAACGAGACTGCATGTCCGATGCACTTGCAGGATGAGGCCGTTCCTCTTGTAGTTGCAACTGAGGCGATTCGTTGTATACAGGCACCCTGGAATGGGCCCGAGCACGTGCTCCGGACGGCTTGCGTCCTATCCCAGCCCGAGTTGATGATGTCATCACACTGACGCCGCCGGCTACAGGCGATCGTCCTGGAGCAGTCGTAGCATGGGTATCGGTAGGACTCATAGGCGATGCAGAAACCACAGGTGTTCCACCTTCACTTTTCTCCAAGAATGCCATCGGAGTTCCCTGTCGAAAAGGCGGTGATCGGTCCATGTGGGTAAATGATGCAGCTGAGCATTCAGATTCTCAACTGTTTCATCCAAAAACATTAGGAAAAAAATACCCTTACCAGGTCGTTGGGAAATTTCCTTTTCACTCTCTTCCTCTTCCTCTTCTTCCTCCTCCTCCTCCTCCTCTTCATCGTCCTCTCCATCAGTTGCAGGGGGCATGAGAATTATACGCGGCTTGTTTGGCATGGCTACCGTTCCTGCATCATCACCGCTTTCCAAATGTGATTGATGCATTAGATATAACGCGCGAACTTCACTGAATTCAGTATCTTCTGGTTCATGGGACCCCTCTGCTGGCGATTTTCTCGCACCGGAACGACTAGGCGAGAGACTCTCACCCGAGTTGGAAGGTCTTCTTCCTCCTCGAGTGAGAGAAGCGCGCAAGTCCATGCTCGCCTTCCCTAAGCCTTGAAATTCTCCACTAGCTCTTGTCCGCCCATCATATATAGAATTTGGCGAAGTGACCGATACCGTATCACCAGTAATATGATAATCTCTCAGCGAATAAGGTGATGTCAAAACCGACGTACTGCGTGACTTCGGTCCTGAAGGGTTGCTTTCCGTGAGCACCACCGATGCTGCCGGTCCATCAATAGGGGAATAAGGCGACACCAGGGGTTCCAGCGGTGATACAGTAAGCTGATCGCCATTGCTTGCCTTGGCTTCCTCCTTAATAACCGCATTTGATGGTTTATCGATTTTTGTCGAAGTAGACGGATGTGAGCTGTTAGAAACAGAAGTGACTCCTTGGGGCACTGTGGATGACGGTAAAGGTGGTTTCAACGGATCCGAAGTCGGTGAGCTTGTTCTTCTGTCAACACTATTCGATAATCTGGTAGGCTGAACAAATGGCCGAGGTTGAACCACACTCGAATTCAAGGATACACTAGTGCCGGGCGTGGTATTCATCGGAGGTGGATTGAGAGCAGGTTCTGGGCTATTTGAATATCCCCGGTCGAGTAGAGGGGCAGGGGAGTCTTGTTTGTCAGGTGCATTCGCGTTTACGGTGCCATCCACTGACATCCCTCTACCATGAGTCATAGTGCTACCTCCCTCTGCAATTGGAGTCAGCATCCTATCTCTATCTTGATCACGGACACCAGCGAAACTCAAAGAGGGAAGCTGTGGAGCGTCAGGTAAAACGGGACTATTCTTTGAATTCTGAGCATTTGGCTCACTCCCGGCGGTGATGGAGGGAGTGGAAGGTTGTTCAGAAGACGTATGATTCGCTGGGGAAGACCGCGGTTGTACGAGTTGAGGTTGTTGTTGACGCATGCGTTCAGCCAACAGTTCGAGCAATTTGCTTCTGATGACAGACGTGCGGTCATCTCGAGGATCTATACCCTCAACGGCTTCGCGGTCAAGGAAGAGCAACTGTGGATATCGACTAAGACCCAGCAAAAGAAATTGAGAAAAAACAAAGTACACACATTCCGCTGAGGGCCAATTGGATAAGCAAACATCAAAGAGGTAACTTCCCGTGGATCCCAAGTCCAGGTGGTAGGTCGGCCGTACAATTGAAAGGAATCATGAACAGCTTATCAAACGGGATTGATGAGTGTTATAACTTTCAAACGTGGACACTAGAACTCACCAATCATCCATCTGAGCAATTCCATTGCTTGATTACCAGAAGAACTTTCTATCTCGGGCATGATCAAAATCCAACCTTCTCTTGATTTCATTGATTGAGCCATTTCCTCATCACCCAACAACCCCTCAAGCTTGATCAATGTACTTCTGCTGATTAATTCCGGTCGTTCTGGGTAAACCGCAAAAGCCTGAGTGACACTTTTGAGTGATAGTAGGACCTTTTTACGCTCTTTCGGTTTTGGTCCGATATACATGTTGATGATGGGTTTGAGTGGGCCTGCTGGTCGCTGAGGGCTTTGTTCACGAGAGAAGATACTGGACATTCTCTTTTTTTTGGTGAATTGGACAGAGGGAGATGAACCCTCTGCTATGGAATC
>Ga0153987_1000295_pt1 | contig 17233 bp, 19 predicted proteins | sample TSNC071MetaG_FD_102279 | JGI IMG/M metagenome (GOLD analysis project Ga0153987, IMG submission 102279) | Attine ant fungus gardens microbial communities from North Carolina, USA - TSNC071 MetaG | ecosystem: Host-associated > Fungi > Mycelium > Unclassified | place: USA: North Carolina, William B...
ATGCTTGGTGAGCCAAGCCGTTGCCTGATTCCACAATTTATTCACCTATCTTGCAGCTGGCCGCGATACCACTGCCGCAACACTGACATTTGTGATCTATATCCTCTCACAGTATCCTCATGTCATGGATCGCCTCAGGCAGGAAGTTCTGGCACACGTAGGACTCACGCGTCGTCCTTCATCCGACGATATCCGAGATATGAAGTATCTACGTGCCGTTCTGAATGGTAAATCCAGTGCCATGATTCAATTCAATCTTTTACCTATCGTCCAGAAACTCTCCGTCTATTTCCCATCGTTCCTTTCAATATGCGGTAAAGCATGTCACTATCGCATAGTGGTTTCCCTGGGCTCATACCTTCTCAGGGAAAACATCCGTCCCACTATGTTGCCCAACCCTGATCCCAATGACAAGCCTTTCTATGTTCCTGCTGGTACAAAGTATGTCCTTCTTGCTTGACTAATTTTAAGATGATCGAATCACTCGCCTTACAGAATTTTATATTCTGTCTTCATGATGCATCGACGAAAAGACCTCTGGGGACCTGATGGCAAGTGCAAATAATGCCTCTTCGGTCATCAGTCAGCCTTCATATTGCGCAGCCGAAGAATTTGATCCGGACCGTTTCCTTGATGAACGCGTCAAGAAGTATCTCATCAGGAACTCATTCATCTTCCTCCCTTTCAACGCAGGTCCTCGTATCTGTCTTGGCCAACAGGTTCGCTCATGCTATATATTTTTGACCTATCTGTTTTGATGAGATTTTCGTCGTCAGTATGCCTACAATGTGATGTCATTCATGCTTGTCCGTCTCATGCAAAGTTTCTCGTCTATCTTTCTTGAGCTTGACTCATTCCCTCCCGGATCTCTGCCTCCAGAGGAGTTTAAGCTTGCTCCTGGTAGGAAAGGCATTGATAAGATTTGGCCCAAAACGACATTGACTCTCTACGTTACTGTATGTGTTATCACTTGTGTAACCGTCCATCTAACGTCATCATTCAGGGTGGACTTTGGGTCAAAATGCAGGAGGCTAACAACGCACAATGCGCTCAGTAATGTATTTGTACTTTTTTCGTCTGACAAATTTCTCGACCACAAGACTTGACCTGTCGAAGTTGTTGGACCTTTGTAAAAATGTAATTAAACTGCCATGAAATATGGTAATGCCTTCCAGGTCCATGTTGTAGCAGAGGTAATCCATAAAAATCTTGGGTAAGGAAATCTCAAATACAAATGACTGACTTGAGCTACAAAGTATGACCAAACTATGACTGCTGCTCGATATCGTGAGAGGGGGCCGCCCGAATCGCGACGGGTTGAATCTGTCTCAGGCTACGGGTCTCAGTCGACCGAGCTTCGGGTGGGTAGCTACCCATAGTATCACGACGACCATGAACCGCACCAGTATAATCAGAGTGGTTGCGAAACATGTTCATGAGCGTAGTTAGAATGAGGAATACAGTCCAACCCCAGAAAATCCACGAAAATGCTTTGATAGCTTCGAGGATGCGACAAGCTTTCGCATAGCGACACCATCGAAGATTAGAAAATTCGTGCTGATGCCTCGTTTTCAAACGACATAATGAACAACGCAGCTTGAAAACTCACTGTGACAACACCGGCACCCACAAGGGACATCACAAACAATATCGCAAGCCAGAAATATTCAAATCCGTAGACACCAAGGAAACCGCGACCAACTCTAGCGAATAGACAGAAGAGCCTTAGAGAGAGAAATCAGAAATACAAAAAATGATGAAAATATAGAAAAGGTTTCGTACATCCACAGTGAAAATAATGTCCCCAGAATAGCCACCGTGAGTAGTTCAGCGATAATTGGTGCTGGTGTCCAGGATTAACCAAACCGAAACCTTGCAAAACGATCAGAATTGACATACTATAGAAATGTGTACGGGCTGTCAGTACGTCCGTTTCAGACTTTGACTTTGTAGAGTGTATACGGTATGCCGTAAGACCCATCAGAATGACGGAGAACATAAACTAAACAAAAGTGGAATAAGTAACAATCCCGTTTTATCACAAGAAGCAAACGCCTACGAAGAAAGTATACATGACAATCCGAACGGGATGAAATGCCATGATGAAGAATGAAGGGAAAAGTGAGAAGTGAAGCAGAAAAAGTGCTCAGAGAGAATCATTTTGGAGAGTTACGAAACTTTATAAGTCGACTCAGGATGTCTCTGTCTCTCCAATGTTTTGTATAACATTGAAAAGGGTTTGTGAGCGGGAAACATGACGTCTTTGCTGGATCAATTGGTCGATCACTTCGGCTATTCCCGTCCGCCACGCAGTAGTGATAGAATACGGAAGGGTCCCACCACGGTGTATTGATCACTGTGGCAGGGGTAGGATCCCTGTTTATGTATATCTGTGCTCTTCTAGGATAGGAGATCTTTCAAATTGACAGAAACAAATATCCCTGTAGAATAAATACGGTGGTTGGACCTCAGTTTTTATAGATAATGGCAGCTTGATGATGGAAATAGGAGAAGTTGAACAAGGAGTAGTTTGTATCTGACTCCACAATAACCACACTGTTTATTGGTCGATTCGATGAGTAGGCAGGGGAACAATGTATTCCATAGCTATAGAAGAGTGGTGTATGCGCCGCAAACAAAAATCAGTATATGATTGCCTTGGTAGGGTATACATTCAATCGCCTTGGTAGCGTCCGAAATTGTAAGTTTGAGCTACAGGTCCATCAACTTCACAAGGTACGTCTAGCCCCGACTCGAATACATGCTGATCCTAGGATCCCATCTACCATGTAAAGGCTGCTGGAGTGCATGATTTGCGACGCTGAACAGCACAGTAACAACCAACAAGGCTGTCAATGTGATCCAGCTCAACCACGCGAATCCAAGGAGAGCAGATAAGACTTGACAAGGTTCGAATCGTTGACATCTTTCAAGGTCTTGCCAACTCGACTTTGATCGAATAGAATAAATGTTACCAGCTATGAGAAGAAAAATGACACATACAGTAGCAATTCCTGTTCCGACAATCCAGAAAAACCAAAGAATGACGAGAACGATGATCTCTCCAAGAAATGTAGTGATAAAATGAAACTCGAAACGTTCGAACATGGCGAAAATACTATTTCTCTGTCAGTATGATCTCTCTCAAAGACTCATCCCCAGGGACTGACACGAAAATGCACCAGACCATTGTTACAATTCCCGTGAATATCAATTCTGCTACATAAGGCTCTGAAACTGGCTAAGCGTGTAAGATGATTCATAAAAAGGGTATAACACACCATAAAAGCTGAATTTGGTAGTATAATTCAACCTAACAGCCGTTAGAACGAAGAGAATGAAAGAAAATAACGTCTGCAAGGTAGTATTCCATAAAAATTTAACAGGGTCAATTCGAAAAAAAATGATGTATACCAGGACAACATAGAAGCCTAGTCGAATAGGCGGGATCTCGAAAGAAAACTGCGGCATATTCAAGAGATCTATAAAGAGTGTCAGCAGCGTAATCCAAGAAAGATAATGGTGTGAAGGTAAGGACTACAAACCCTGTTCAGGAGGCTTAAAAGTGCCGTAATTGGTGATTGGGTGACCAACACGAGGAAAACGGATGGATGTGTGTCATCGTCACAAAATCTTAAGCCTTAAGGCAGGTGCTCGTCTTGCAAGAAATTGCATCGTTTGTGATTCTGATGCATCGGAGGGAGATGATCTGAGAATGGGCGGAGAAGATGCTTGCTTGATGAAGTCATCCGAGAGTGATGATCACAGTGATTCAATCATGCACTGGGATCATTCAATCAGCGATGCAGTGTACCATTTTTCCAGAAGTATATGACTGTAACAATCACCTTTATTTCTAAACGGATATGTAAGTGTAGTGGTGTCCATTCATAACTATCTCTTGACTCCAAAGAGACAGAAAGGAGGCGAAGGGGTCCATTTTCCCAGTTTTCAACTAATGAAAATAATCCTTGAAAGTATATTTTTGTAAGTCTATATTTAAAAAACTTTGTGTATAAAAATAGATGGTATTCTGTGAGACTTGAAATGGGATAGATGTTAAATGCGAGTTGTGAAGACTTAGGGTTAGCTTTAGGTAAGTGTTCAGGAAGAACTCAATAAAGTTCTTCATTGGATTTTGTAAGGGCAACTGGGCACAAGCTCCAGGAAAATCCTCAGTTATATTATTAACAAACATCTAAGACACAACACACCTCCAGAAAAATCCTCAGAGAACAGGATGAGGTTTCTAGAGGCATAAAACTATTTTATATAATAGAGAGTACTTGCAAATATTATCCAGTAGCCCTAGTATCTACTCACTGATTGTATCCAGTACTCTTTACTGCTCATCACCCAACCTGACTCAGAGAATAACTTGGGGAAGAATCTGGAAGACAAGTCAGAACTCAAAAGGCATGCAAAAGAGGGACTTGTCTATAAGAACAGTGTCAAAATGCTTCTGGACTTTATTGGAAGATATTGGAAAAGGTGTTGTTATGCTGTTACAAAATTTTTAATAAAAAGTAACATTGGACACTGTAAGGGTAATCTCACCTCTGATGGACTCTGATGGACTTTGGAGCATTCCCCAAGTCATTTCCTGAGTCAAGTTAATCAATCAGTGAGCAAGCACTGCTACTAAGACCACTGGAGTATATTCACAAGAACAATTTATTATATTAAGTAGTTTTTCACCTCCAGGATCCTCATCCTGTTCTCTAAGGATTTTTTCTAGAGGTGAGTTGTTATGTCTTGTGCATTAATTATAATACACTGAGGGTTTTCCTGGAGTCTTATGCCCAGTTGCCCTTACACTCTTCATTCCTCTAGATACTTCTCATCTCCAAACCTCAGTCATTTTATATTTATATTTTTATTTTTTAATTCTATTTCATCTTTATGCTGCTCCGGTGTTCTGTGACACAAACTGAGACAGTGGAAAGATAAGAAATAGAGTTGGGTGTCTTCCTATTGGAAAACTCAGAGGCCTTTGCCTTCACATTGTCCAGTGGTCATTACAACCACATAACATAAAGAGGGCTTTTCCTCTTCTTTTTTCCTTTTTCTCTCTTTCTTTGTTTCTTATTTAAGTAGTCACTTTGTACTATCACAACCTACCACCATGTCCTGTGTAATAAATCATTGATTTAAAAAATGATATGAATGACATAGATAGGCTATGAAATACAAAATGAAAGACGTTGAAGAATTAATGAGGAATGATAACAAAATGAGAAATTTACTGATGTAACACTTCAACATGGCACTCAACAGAAAATTGTCTTTAGATATCAACACATCAGGAGAGTATAGCTCAACTAAAGAAACCCAAAAAGAATAATTGGAATGCACAGATCACATTCCAGATAGTAGTTTGTGGTAGGCATTGTAGTGGGGAATATGTATTAGATGAAATTAATAGAGATATTATCCAAGCTTTGGTCCATGCCAAAACTATTTTCTCTATCCCCAATGCTATAACGAGTGTCTCTAGGCTTGTTCCAAGGCTGTAGATTCTGAAGGGGGAGGATCTCGAATAAAAATATTGTCCCCTTTGACATTCAAGAAGGAATATTCAGCGAGGTCAGCGGTAGAGTCACGATTGAAATTCAGGTATACGAGGTTGGGCTGCCAGACCTGTGTTAGAAGCTGTACTAGAATTCAGACATAAAAGCATACTTCTGTCCAAAATGGCCTCAAACCAGCCTCTTCAAGCATCTGCCACCAATCAAGAACCTCCTCGAATGTCTTATGCCACAAGTGAAGTTCGATCTGCAGTTGACCGAATGGTAATGGTTTGCCAATTGTCAGGTAGGGTTTGATTATGGTTGCAAGGGTTGAAAACTCTGCACTTTCGATATCAATCTTTAGAATATCAATGAAATCGTGCCCTGACAAAGTATGAGCCTAGGTCAGAAATGATAGAGAAAGTGTATGAACCGTTGATCTTCATGAGTGTATCAAGGGTGTACATAGGGATTTTATCCTCTGGCCCATGCTGATCCTCACTTCCAAGGTCATAAGGCTTGAAGTGAGTGCGATGCGAGCTCTCGCGAGGAATCTCTCGACTAAATGATTTCACAGTGTAATCGTAACCCCATATTTGGCAATATTGAGTGTTTCGCAGTATTTCTGCCTCAAAGGAGGATTCATAGCCGATTCCTGCATGAAATAAGATCAATGCGTTGACACACATCCACATTCCGATTAGGCACCACACCAAAAGAATAGACCACACAGTCGCGCTTGTTGCGGACACGAGACAATCCACAAATCCATTTCCCGCCATCACCAAGAGCACCGTGACGCTCTATTTCATGAGGACAGTTGAAAGCCGCCGGGAAAAAGTCCCCTGCATGCGACGCATTAATTAACTACTAACCACCGCCAGATAATCATATTGCAGCAAGACGCACAGACAGTGTAAGGAGGCCAAGGTGCTTTATCTTCAGGAAAGCTACCTCAGATCAACATGCCATTCCTTCGACCTAGGAAATGATCAGCGACTCACACGGGTATATCTTTAGGGGTCGGCCCGAAGCGATCAATGAGCTTTTTGCGGTTCTCGAGGACCTTGCTGTAGATATGGTGTGCACGCTCCATGCGATTGGGTAAATCGTTGTCAATCATATTAAAGAGTGGTTGGACGGTAGATTCATGGTTTATGGGAACGAGTAGGTACAGAGTTGTAGCAAGTACGACCAGGATGAGAAAGGTGCAGCGGGGATGTCGTTGCCAGACACCGGGCATGATAGCTGAAGCCAAAAGTCAATAATAATACACCTCCGACAGAAAAATGTGGGTGTAGATAATGAGAACTCTGAACAGAGTTTGAAGTGCAGCTGCACGTTTGTTGTTCCATGTTTTGCACTGTGATTCACCAAACCTGCTCGCCGATCATTTCGACTTTCTCTCTGAACACTCCCTCGAATTCGACGACCACGCCCATAATTCATGTGGAACAGGGATCATCTCCTGGAATGCCTTGAGTTGCACACGAAGGCGGGACATGAACAGGTCGACCTGGCACTTTACTTTTTTTAGATACTCTCGAGACTTTATATGATTTTCCTGATTTGATACAAACTTCGATAGAAAACTAAGGAGGCAATCCCACTACCAAGTTACAAAAATAAATCTTGTGTGCAGACACTTTGAATGCATGTAAGGGCATTGACTGTAATGTGTCACATTATCTGAAAGAGATTTACATTTACATGAAAGACGTCAAATCAGTGGCGTACCACATTTCAGTATCGTACGGAATTAGTCTGGCGGAGCGATACATTTCAAAAGACACGGCCATGGAACAAAAAGAGCATTGCGTGCATTATCCATTGCACGACAGCCATAATTTAGTCTGAATTTGTCCTCTCTCTCTTTTCCCGCCGGCGCTTCACATCCCAATTATAGACACGTGCGGTGTTCACCTCCATCATCGTGATCTGCTCACGCAGAAATTCCAGGTCTTCAACCGTATTTCGCATCGACATCTCTGCAGCCTCCAATTTGGAGTGAAGCAACGCAATTGCTGCGGGAATCTTGTAGGACAGCATGACGTTAGCCTGGGAACAGATAAGCTAAAAAGACTTTCATGAATATAGGATACATACACCAAGCCAAAGATAAACCGTATCGCTATCTTGTAGCTCAGCCTCTGCATACAGAGTGTCATTGAGTTCATATGTTGTTGTCAGAGGCTTCGATGAATCAAGTTTCTCGTCATCATAGTCATCTAGATCATCCCTATCACTCAAACTGTTCTTTCCTTCCTAAATCAGTTTTAGACAACGATATTCTCAATACAATGGATCAAGCTTACTCGACGATCTCGAATGAACTCGACCATGTCAAGTGTTTTTTTTATGTCCGGGATCTTTTCTTCAAGATTTGCTCGTCGCTGGGCTAAAGTACCATCCATATATCGGTACTTTCTGCACTTTCGTTCAGCGTCAATCAGGGAAACTTCATCGCAGAGGCAACACCGGCGTACGCGAGAGCATCTTGAAATCGTTTCAGCGGACCTTCGACCTCTGCATCAGGCCCTCCCAGATAGGTTTCAACATTCTCCTGAAGACAGTAAGCAATCACGTCTATTATACCTGGCGTGAACTCACAATAAAAGGCGCCTTGGGAATTCCTCTTGGGTTTTTCTCTTCCGAAAAGAGGGACTGCGAGGCCATAGGTGTCAATGGATCTGTAGCAGACGTCACAGTCACGTCCTTTCGGCGATAGCCGAGCGGAATTTCATCACCTGTTCATTTTTTTCTGCTCCGTTTTCACGGTCGGTTATCCTTCTCTCTCTTCTCCACAACATGCTCGGGATACTCATAACTCGCACAACAGACAATTGCAGCCATGTCACGGTTAATGGTCAAGAACTTGCCTGCCTACCTGACTCCTGTTCAGCTGCGCCAGCACTTTGAAAAAAAAGGTTGTCCGCCAGGGACCCTCACAGACGTTCAAGTTGCTTTCAAGCCCGACGGTACATCTCGAAGATTCGGCTTCGTTGGCTACAAAACTGATGAAGAAGCTTCTGCTGCGAAAAATTGGTTCGACAGAACGTTTATTGACTCTACTCGGATACATGTGACCCCCGTTGACGTACATTATTCCCCAATCTCTTCTCAGTCCGAAGTCATAGATTGCTGACCCTCAGAATGCAGGGCTTAAAGGATGGACCTGGTCGGCCTAATAAGCGACCAAGGCTTGGGCCCTCCCCAACTGATGTTGAGGTCAAGCCCAACAAGGAATCAAAATCTGAACAAACTACCCACAAAGACAAATCTTCTGCACAGGTGGAGGAGTTCCTGAGTGTCATGCAACAACGTACACAAAAGGGTCCTACATGGGCAAATGAACCACGAGTGGAACAATCTGTTCCACTTTCAGAATATGGAGACCAGCCTCTTATGAGCTCCGCTACCCTATCAGATTTGGAGTGGATGAAGCAGCGAATGTCGCAGAACATTGATAAAGTTGATAAGATATTCGAACAGTCTGAGGAGGAGGATGGAAGCCCGGGGAAAAAGGACGATGTAAAAGTTTGTACACATCTTAAATTTCATTTGTAACTCCACTGAAGCATCTAGGATCAAGCCACCGCTTCTGAGGCATCACAGGATCCCACAAAAGAGACTATAATGCGTACCTGTCGACTGTTCCTTCGAAACTTAGCGTTCAGTTGCACAGAAGTCGACCTGACTGAGCTTTTCCAGACATTTGGTCAACTATCACAGGTCAGTACCTTATCCATCTTATGCCCTCTGAATCTATTCGCATAGCAGTCTTGTGCGGGATTCTTGGGATGAATACTTTCTGTATAGGGACATCAGACTCTAGGGAATGCTGATCTCTGGGAAATCGATAGTAGAAAAAAATCTGAACCTTTTTTGCAAATCGTTGGTTTAAATACCCGGTGCTGACTGCTCTTTCAACAGGTGGGGCCCTATTTCTTGTGCAACTTCCTTCTATGCGATGATAAATAGAATAGGGACATCAGAACCTTCTGGTAATGTTGACCCTCTGGGAAATCGATAGTAGAATTTGTAGTTCTGACCCTCTAATCTTCATTGACACCTACCAGACTCTAACTCACGATTTTCATAATAACAGGTACACATACCTCTTGATCCTTTGTCAAAACGCCCTAAAGGCTTGGCCTACGTGACATACACGGTTGGCTCAGATGCCTATTCAGCCTATGAAGCACTCGACAAGAAGTCTTTCCAGGGTCGTCTTCTCCATATCCTCCCTGCTCAGGACCGACATAATTCTCACCATACTGAAGAAGATGGAGGACGCAAGAGAACAGTGAAAGGAGAAAAGGAGGCTAAACGAAAAAGCATGGCTGGTAAAGAATTCAATTGGAGCATGCTGTACATGAACGTGAGTCCAGACGCAAATTACTTTCTCAAATGCATTGGTCATCTTGGCCTATAGAGTGATGCTGTGGCGTCATCAATAGCCGATCGTATGAACATCAACAAATCTGAAATTCTTAATCCTGAGAATGGCGATAATGCTGCTGTCAAACTGGCTCTTGCCGAGACGCATATCATCCAGGAGACGAAATCATATCTCGAATCACAAGGCGTACTTCTTTCGTCATTCTCTTCTAAAGCTCGATCCGATACCACTATACTCGTCAAGAACATCCCGTACGGAACAACATCTGAACAGATACGTGACCTTTTTCAACCTCATGGTGAACTTGGTCGAGTGCTTGTGCCTCCAGCTGGTACAATGGCTGTGGTTCAGTTTGTACGTCCAGATGAAGCCTCTAAGGCTTTCAAAGCTGTGGCATATCGGCGTCTTGGAAACTCAATCATTTATCTTGAGAAAGGTCCTCTCGATATGTTCTCAGATGAACCGGTGCAGATGACCTCATCAATGTCAAATTCTCAGCCACTGGTTGTCAAGATACCTGAACAAGAGTCGACTACCATAATCGATGAAGACCTATCGTACAGCAGCGGCACGACCCTTTATGTCAAGAACCTTTCGTTTGTGACCACTCAAGAACGTTTCACACGGGTCTTTCAACATCTTCCGTCGTTTTCGTTCGCTCGAATACAAACGAAACCTGATCCCAAGAACCTAAACGGGCCACGTTTGAGCATGGGTTATGGTTTTATAGGATTCAAAGACGTTGAAAACGCCAAGAAGGCGTTCAAGAGTATACAAGGCTTCGTTCTGGATGGTCATTCCTTACACGTCAAGTTTGCAGGTCGTGGTACAGAAGAAGATACGTCATTCAAAGATCAAGACGGTGTAAATTCCAAGAGTCGGACTACAAAGCTCATTGTTAAGAACGTGCCGTTCGAAGCTACAAAGAAAGACATCCGTGATCTATTTAGGCATGTATCACATTGCTCTTCATCTCTAACCTGTGAATTGACTTGAAAATCCGCTCCATGCAACAGTGCCCATGGTCACTTGAAATCAGTCAGACTACCAAAAAAATTCGATGCCCGAACCCGTGGATTCGCATTTTTAGAATTCGTATCTCGGCATGAGGCCGAGAATGCGTATAGTACACTACGACATACACACTTACTCGGGAGACATCTGGTTCTTGAGTGGGCGGAAGAAGCTGAACAGGACTTGAACGTATTGAGACAAAAAATAGGTGTTGGATTCGGTGGTGGGAAGGAAATGCCTGGGAGGAAACGGAAATTGGATCTGGAGGGGAAAGGTGATAAAGACCCAATAGCCCTGGCTGAATGAATAATTGTGGGTAGATTGATTTGTCCCGTACATAACTTCTCTGGCCAGAAATTTGGGGAGTTCAAGTGGTCATTTACCATAATACGTTTGCAGTGCAGACTGCAGCTTCTGGCATCACCATGACTTTGGGAACAGATGAAATTTCTTTTCGCCTTTCTCGCAGATTTAATTTTTAAGTCAGAGTTTTATAAAGTCAAGTAGAATTCTCGACGTTTTGAAAATGATGCGTTGCACAGAATATGAACGAACACTTGTTGTTGGACATGTTACATCAGATTTAAAATGTGCCTGTACCATTGCGATAGGTGACAGTATTTTCTCATACTTGATCCCAATGCAAGAATGTAGACAAGAATCGACTGAGCGACTAGCTGAGATGTATGGGAGAATTCTGGACACAAGGTGCTGTACAAAATATTCAAACTCAATTGTGGCGCGGGATCGATATCAGCAATGCTTGAAATACATAGTCATCTGACTTGACTGCAGTAACCTGGAGATCGACGTCAGACAAGTCAGACGACTGTATATCTCAGCTAGTCGCTCAGTTGATTCTTGTCTACATTCTTGCATTGGGATCAGGTATAGAAATACTGTCACCTATCGCAATGATACAGGCACATCTTGACTCTCCTTCTCGCTACCCAGTTCCCCAGCACCATCCAAGCACTCGCATTCTGATCAAACAAGAGACGTTCATCTGGCTTGACAACGTATTCTTTGGATCACCGGATCTGTTGCGGTGGGTTAATCAGCATTTGTACAATTCTTGAGAAATATTGCCACCGGACAGTAGATCCGCTGGCCTCAGACGATCAAGGCAGTTAGATAAAACAACGTTGTGACGGTGAAAAAAAACAAACCGCCGAAGGGTCTGGTGATTCCCACAGATTTCGTGATTTCAGCCAATGCGTAGAGTATATTTCTTTTAGCAAGGTACTACCGACCACTGGTTCACGCGGAGAAAAATTGGCTTGGTGACCCAAGGAGAGTGCCCGCTTCAAAAAACTGATGACGACAACATAGATGTGTTAACCAGAGACAATAGGAGGAGAATGATCAAGTCAAAAATTTGAAATATGCTACACTAGATAGAGCTCCAAGGACTAGATCGAGACAAATACAGACGGTAGTGGTATCATACCAGTGAAGAAGCAAAGTATGTACAAAGCTGGCATCTCGTTGAAAATGTGGATGAACAACTTGAATCTACTTCAGCCTCAAAACACAGAATCATCTTGGAAGAGAGCGAAGCAGGAATTGACGCAGACATGCCATTTCAGCGATACGTTCAGAGAAATTCTAACATCCAGGAGAGGTAGAGTTGGTGGACAGCAGGCATATTTTCTGACCACGATTGATTCCGTATTTCTTCCCTAGGTTACAGTAAACTGGTGAGGGGAGAACTAAAGGGGTGTTGCACCTGAGAAATTTCGCTGTATTCGGATCAAGGTAGGCCAATGAGGCCTTTAGGAAAAAATCGTCAGTTCGGGGGCTAGGACTAGGATCCGTGAGCGAGGGGACGTGAGCTGCACCCTTGTTCCAAGTGACTATCGAACTTAATCTTGAAAGAAAGCAAGGCTTTATGAAAGAATCGTCCTCCCAGCCTGATCTCAAATCATGCGATATAGGATGCTTGTAGGATGAATTATCAGATGGGGGAGAGAATAAATTACGGTGCCTCAGCGTCTTGTCTTCATGGCGGGATCTGTTTGAGGGACAAAGTTAATCAAAGCCGTAAATCGCCTGGTGTAAATTACCGAGGAGCGATCAGGGAAGGAACACTCAGTGATATTTTCTTTACACCTTCTCGAAGATGTCCGATAATAACCCGGCCTTCTTCACCCAAGACGAGAACAAGAAAAATGTAACACATTGTAATCATACGCAAACCCCACCAGTGAATTTTGATGCCAGCGATCTGTCTTTCTTCTGTCACGATGAAGACTTCCGAAAGATGAAGATGCACATGTTGCCATGAAATCCAAGAATCCGACATGGGCAGTGAGAGTACTGAGAAGAGGATCACTAGTGAATTGACCACCATGATAGCCATCGAAATGGAGAACGTGCGTAACCAGGCACTTGAATTCATCTGGGAACGATATTCGAGATGAACAGAAAAATGAGAAAAAGAGTGGCGAGAAAAGTTATGAACAGCAATTCCTGGTACAGTCAATGAATTTTGGATCTTAGTGATTTCCAATGATATTCACCGTGCAGCACGAAAGAGAGGATACACATCAGGGTCTGGGGCAACCACACCACCACAGATGCAACGGCCGAAGGATGGACAGATGCTATGCATCCAATGCCCTGGACCAAATTAAACCTGTGATCCTGACCGATGATGTCTTTCAAGAGGTCAGCTGTGCTATGGAGCTTTGGGGAATTGTTAAACGTACGAAGTGCCATGTAAAGGAAAGGAATAAGATAACAAATAATTAGATAAGAAATTTTTCGATTTCTGAACGCCTTGAGCGTGTCTGGCAAGTTCCTGGAAGACGAAACTAGTTCAAGGTGATGGGCGATGCATATACATGCCCCTGACACAGCGATAGTGGTGGCAAGGACAAGTTTTGTAACTGAATATCAAGAGCTTAGAAAATCGGACATGAAAAAGGAAACAACTTCGTACCCAAGTCGCACCACACCAGCGCCCTAAGGTCGACATTGGAGGCCCAGATTGACGCACCAACACTGTGAACCACGTTACAGCATAACAACCACGATACGAGTGCAAGTTTTGGTACATTTCTTCGTACACAATGGAGAACGATAAAGAGTGATAGAACGACGGAACAAAGAAACGACACAGCAACCAGTGCAGAGCTCATTATTATTCATTCAGAACTTCGCAGAGAGCGGGTCATATGTAAGTCATATGTAAGCCAGAAATGGAGAAGTATAAGCCAAATTCTGGACAGGCAACCATTTCCATTGGAAGGACAAGGCAGCGACAAAAACAAAATGATGAAGACCCTTTATGCCAAATACTTCATTGGGTTTCTAGTTTGATCACCAAACATAAGGATACCATATGTGGGTACCCCATTCAGTAGCCGCCTCAAGTAGTAAAAGGTATCTCTTGTACTTCTGCGACTTTAGATATGTCCTGCAATAAATTTCCCAGGGAAAATAGTCGGTCCTACTTTGTGCGAGCTCTGTCATAATTTTGTACTGAGGTGTCACCAAAATACTAACCTTACGCGTTCTTATGTTTCTTACGCTACAGAGTGTTGAACTTCACAAGTAACTCGCAGAACCGGACAGATCCTCGAGTTATAATGTGACATCATAAAACATCACGGTCTATACTGCCATGAATATAAGAATAGAAGAGCTACTGGGTCTCTATGAAATGTGTGCTTGACCCTGATTAGATAAGAGAGCTAGCTAGGTCCTAAGGTAAGCTTATGTTGTTCCCCACTGCATCTGTAGATGGGCTGCTCATCGCAGGAATATCTAGCCAAGCAGAGGTTACGTAAACAATGACAAAATGACAAGATAAAGGGACCTGCTAGATAAGCATTGGAAAAATAATGATAGCATTTAGATACGGTACACAAGTGAGCAGCAGTGTCATTGGTCACCGTTTTTACTTAGCAAATGATATCATGGAACGGCATGCGGCACTCAATTAGCATTGACAACAAACAATATGAGTGCCAATAGTGATTCAATTCCTTTGCTTTGCGTGACAACAAACCAAAGAAGTCATCTTCAAGGCTTATATAATCACACGGACCCGTCTCTAGCAGGTCCCCAAAATAAACTACTGTCACTTCTGTCACTTCTTTCACCAGGTTACGTCATAGCTTACCAACCACCGATTGATGTTTTACTTACATTTTATTTACAGAGGAGGTTGAAGTTAAGTTAAAAATTCCCGTTGCGCTGTAGATTAGCAACTAAATGATCCTTCAACTTTGGAACAGATAACAAGGGCATGCAAATATATTTATATGAACTCGTAGAATTTTTTTTTGCAGATAAAAGATCCTAGGAAAGTACTCCTCTTTCTGTCCGATGGAACGTTTCTCCAGGGTTTCTCCCTGACTTCACTCGCCCCGATTGCTGGACCCCAATGGATTCGTAACTCCAAAGACACCCCACCTATATAGCACCATCTCAATAACTGCGCCACTCGCAAGCCTTCTTTCCTTACTTTCAGATCAGTCAATGGGTTTGTCTGGCATCTTCAGGGCGTAGTGCTCTCACTGAATGGTGGCGGATACATACAGCGCGCATCTCCAGTGCATTCAAGAATCTCACTAGTTCATCTGGCCCAACTGAATCTGAGGCCAGAGGTGTCACATCTGACGCTGTGGACTACGGCAAGAAGCATTATGGAGATTCCACATCTGCTTCTCGTAGAGGCACAATGGGCAGCCAAAAACTTCCTCCAGGAACGGGCCCTGGGACGTCAGGTAAACCAGTGTCTGACTACGACGCTGATTATGATAGAGTTCGTGAACAAGGTATGTTGTTGCCTACACGGGACATTCATCGGTTTACCAGAACAATTACCAGAAAATCAACGTGTAGTCACGGATCGTGATCGTGCACAATACGCAGCAGAGCCCTCGCAGGGCTTGGGTTCAGGTCTTCGTACAACTGACCGAAGTGGTGTTGTAGTGGCTTCATCTCCAGGACAAGCCGCTCCCGTGGCTAGCACCCGAGGAAATGTTTCAACCATTGATCAGGGTAGGCTTGTCAGGCAGGGATCGGAGCATCACACTCACGTCCGACCGGACGGTACGTTTAATCTGTAATCTGATAATGACACACTCTAAAAGTGGATTGTAGCTCTTGAGGTCATCCACGAACATGGTCACACAAGGCACAATGCTCGCGACATCATGCCTTCTGGTGCCGCCCAGGAAGACACTAATCAATTAAATCGTTTGTCCCTCTCTCGCACCAGATGATTCAGTACTGAGTTCGTCTGAAGCTATCACTCATGAACGCATACGTCATCTCGAGACAGAAGAAGTTGCACGCGTAAAAGAAGTTGATCGTCACAGTTGGTCTATGTCATCTCTTTGTTCTGGCAACTCGGCTAATCCATCATAGTCCACCACATTCAGCACCATATTCAACCAGTCATCGCCTCAGAGACCCTTACAGAACAAATTCGAGACTTTGTATGTGTTAGCATCTTCTTTTTCAGCGGATGACTCACTTAATTGTAGATTCATCCTGTGACCAACGTACGCGAGGTTCACGTGAATAATCTTGAAGACAATTCGTTGTTCGACAGCCAAGTTCAGCAATATCATGATACACTCGTACGAGGTCTGTCAGATATCCTGCGTATAGCCTCTGACGATTTAACAGACGCACCTTGACCGGGAGCGCACCATTATTGATAAAGGTGTCACTGTGCACGAGACGGTTCACCACCACGTTCATCACATCATCCAGCCCATCATCGAGAAAGAGAGTCCGTCCTTTCCATCGTTTCCACCTTGTTCAGTAAATCTCATGATTATCCTTTCCAGCGATCGATCGTCAGACCATCCACACGACCATTCCAATTCACGAAGTTTCGCATGACGCACCTATCATTCATCAATCTCAAACCCACAACGCCGTCCCGATCGAACACTTTCTCCAAAAGGGAGGCATCTTACACAACGCGATCCCCACGAATGATATTGGCTCTCGTGTGTTGCACTCTGGAAAATGTACTCGAGAAATTGACGGTACAGCGGATGACCTCGCTAGAGAGTTGAAATTGACCGATTCTCATGTGCGTAGTCATCCTATTTTTCCCCCTCATGAGGAATTGAACATTTTCCAATTAGCACGAGCCATCTTCTATGGCTACGACCAAATCTCAAAAACCGCTACGTGCACCGGATGCTCAGACAGATGAGCCTGTTCGAGTCCCCATTAACTAGACGCACTAGATTTGTTGAACAGCCACATTCACTGGCGCTTTGTATTTACGTTGGCCACATAATAATCAATTCGTGGCCATTTAATGTAACTAATC
>Ga0153987_1000298_pt1 | contig 17074 bp, 14 predicted proteins | sample TSNC071MetaG_FD_102279 | JGI IMG/M metagenome (GOLD analysis project Ga0153987, IMG submission 102279) | Attine ant fungus gardens microbial communities from North Carolina, USA - TSNC071 MetaG | ecosystem: Host-associated > Fungi > Mycelium > Unclassified | place: USA: North Carolina, William B...
AACGTGCTCACATAAGTGCTCACACTCATTGTTTAGTTAGTTTTCAGATCACGTTTAGAACTTGGCTGAAATTCTACAACCACTTCAATAACCAAGGCCTTAGGAATAATGAAAAGCAAAGGAGGTGCAAGAAGTGTAAGTGAGACAGAGTTCGTCGGCACGAAACCTGTTTCTGGGTACTTGTGACAGGAATTTTTATTGATGACCTTTTTTTTACCTGACCCTCAGCGATTCGTGTTGCTATTCTCGTTTGTATGAGATTCCATATCTTGAATAGACATGATTCACTAGCCGCCTTTTGGGACAGCTGTACGAATCGTTCTTATTGCATGGGAGACGCAAAGTCAGCGATTTCTTTTTCTGTTAACACCAGTGTCAAGCCCCATCTACATTTTCACCGTCTTAACTACACAGTTCTTCCTTGTATCTCACTAAAAAGGCTGCGATCGCTCATCAGCTGCTAACATGAGGACTGTAAGCAAGTAAGAGAATAGCACGTCGGCTCACAAATCACATTCCGAGAGTCCACGCGCCGAAAAAAGAAACGATGCACGCTCATGTAAGAAGCACAATTAATCATAGCCCACTATCAGTTCTCATCAACTCTTCGGTATTTGGAGAAAACAGTGTATTTGGCAGGACGTAAGTCAGATTAAATTCGAAATAGGGATAAAGAATGTGAAAGGTATGAAACAAGCAGCATATCACATAAACAAAAAATCAAAACGAATGAAGTGTAGCTCAGCTAACAGGGTGCTGGAATTGGAGGCCTGCCCAAAGGACTAGATGGAAGAAAATTAATGAAAAAAGGAAGGAAAGGATATCGAAAGAGGAAACATTCTGAAAGCGTCATCGACCGACACATTCCAAAGATTGCACAGCGCAAACCGGACTTTCTCGTGACCCCACCCGTTTTGTGCCATAAATTGGAGGCCTCGAGCGAGGGTCTGGAATCGTTGGGCTGCAGCATTTCTTGAGGCTTTAGACTTGATTGCTTGAGCTCCCGGGTTGGATCGAACGAGTTGCCTCATCCGAACCTGCGTCACTCTGTACTGTTGACCAAGTTCCTTCATCTTCTTCTCCAGATTTCTTATCTCCTGGACCCCTGCAAGAGCCGCATTCTCTTCCATCGCCATGTCCGTGTCGTATGTCCAATACGCAGCCTCGAGATATTCTGCTGCGTGTGGGTAGCCATATGCGTTGATCATCGAGGTGCCGGCAGCTTTTTCTGGAACAAGATGCTGCGCATGCACCCTGTCATAATGTCGGTTGCTCTGTTTCTTTGATTTGCGCACAGGACCTGAATGAGGCATTCTGGCCTCAGGACGACGATATGGGTGGTGTGGGACCTTGTCAGAGCTCGATACCACATCAATCATCTCTACATCCTGATCTGCCTCAGTGTGCAAAACTTGTGAATGAACAAAGTTAATAGGGGCAGAAAACGGCTGAAGGGGCTGTGGCTGGTAGGGAAGGGGATAGCAGGGTTGGTAATCTGGAGGGTCAGCCATGGTCACATCGATCAAGGAGCTGCTTCGCCTGTGGCGCTTTCTTCGTTCTTGCTTGACACATATCTGTTGATGGGCCATACCTAGATTATTCCATAAGTCTTCAGCTTCATCGACTACTAATGTGTGAGTCAACTCTGCGATATAAAAGGTGACTACTCACCGGGGGAATCAAGGAAAGAGTTTGAGCTCATACTTACGTCTTCTTGAGAAGACAACCAGTCCTCACAGTCCCGAGCTTCAAAGCACGTAGGCAAAATGCCTTTCATGCAAAAGTCGTCACCGTCTGTACCAGACATGCGGATCAAAAGAGCGAAGGGTAAGCTGGGAACTGCAAGGGTTGGATAGTACGAGCCGATACCTGACAAGTATCGTAATGAAAATCAGTGGGGGGATTGTCTCGTAGATTTTATACGAAATCCGTGAAGGGTCTCTTTGTCGTTGTGTACGAACTGAATCCAGCAGATTTGGAGCATGGGTTGACACACTGTGCTGTGGACATGACACATATTGCCAATGGAATTCATGAAGATCGAAAAAGAATATTATGACGTGGGGAAACGATTAAGACAAGCGGCTGATTCGCACTACAAGATCAAAGATAGAATACCATCAATACAAAACGACTGGATTTATCGCATAAAAAGTACACTCCTCACCTGTGGAAAAGATCGACAATCTGGATTTCACCCACCCTGAGGGAACAGTCTCCGAATAGGATTTGCAAGATGGATGCACCACCACTTTCGGTGCACAGACGTGTTGAACTATATTTAGAGGTGTCTAAAATTTATAAGGGCGAATGAAAATCACAGAATAGAGAGTATTAATTAGCCGGAGCAGTAGGTGGCAATTTCTGGTGAGACACTGATCCCTTTCGGGTGGTCGCACATCCAGATTTGTTATGGATTTGTTATGTGGGCAATCAACACCTCGGTCACCTTCAGCAGTCTCCTTCATCATGGTCTTCTACGATCATTATCCGCTCGGCAAACGAAAGACTTGGCTTTTGAGAGATAAGACCTTGTTAGTGAGAACTTCAAGTGCCGGAGAATACACGACTCAATTTCTTTATGAAGCTTTGCTACCCACCCAACTGGAATTCCCAGGTGTTCACTTAAGTATATCTTGATGAGTACAACAGGGAAGAATCTCAAGAATCTGCATATTATAACTCGTTGGTATATGTATCTGTATACTCTTGTATAACCAAAGAATCGAATTTAATCATATGCCAGTTATTGTACTTGAGGTACTAATGCACTCGAAACAAAATATGCATGATATTAGAAAAATGCTTTAACAGTATCGCACAAAATTGGAAAAACCAATCACCGGAACTCAAGGCCAGCCAAACTGTGTCTTTGCTTCTTCTCATCTGTACTCCATCCATCATCATCGACATCACCATCAGCACCATCATCACCATCACCAACGATATCAAGCACGCTATCATCGTCGACACTATCTGTCCCGCAAGTCGATGCATAACCACCACCACCTCTCTCTGACCTCTCCTTCATATTGACATCGCGGTCCCATAGTGCCCACTTCCATTTTTCTTTTTCTTTGTTTCTGTTATTAGCACCCTTGGGTGAACGACTTCTCGAATTGACCAAATAGTCACCAGCTTGCTTTCGACCGGCGATGACATTACGAGAAGTAACAGTGGCTAACTCATCGAATATTCCTCGACTCGTCTTTCGCGTTCTCGGTTTCTCCATTTCCTTCTCAATTTTCTCCCTTTCCTTCGTCTCCCTCTTCTTATCAACCTTGTTATAATTCACAAGAGATATCGGAACCAACCCATGTTCCTTCTTTCTCCCCCTCCCCCTTTCTGTCCTTTCCCTCCCTCTTCCCCTCTCTATTTTTTCCACTTTCTCTCCCTCCTTCTCCTTTGCCTTATTATCAAGATCCATGGACAAAAGGTGTTGCGCAGGTGGTGTAGAGTATCCATGTAGAAACGACTTCGGCTGCATCGTCCTCCGTCTGATTCTCTTTCCCAAAATATCACCTCCACTGGGCTCTGATAAGAAGCCGTGAGGAGCAATTGAACCACCCTGCCGCGGTCCAAAACTTTTCCACCTGGCGGCACCACTTGAGTCATTTGTTATATCAATATCTTCCAAATCGATAAAATCTAACGAGCGCCGACGAGCATAGAGAATGGGTGAAGGACTACGAGGAACCTCGATTATCGTTTCTTTGCTTGGTGGAGCGAGATGATGGGAAGTAAGAGGTTCGACCGTCTCGCTAGATTTCGATGTGGGGATGACGGAAGATCGACGAAATTGGTCTCTTCTCTTTCCTCTCGATCGAGTACTGTAACGACTCAGTGATGGGTTGTCAGTGTGATATGAGATCGACTCTTTAGGAAAGACATGGTTTGAACTGCCTTGCTTGGATCTTCTACCGTCGACAGCATTTTTCATGCTCAGCGCGAAAAAATCGGGACCAAGAGCAGGGCGAGTTGGATTACCAGCAGTACTCGGTCTGCTGCTGCTGGCATGCTTCGATCTAGAGTTGGCCTCGTCAGCTAAGATTCGACGACGCCGGCGAAGGACACCATAGTCATCATCCGAATCGTCCGTTTCCGATCGTGCATAAACGATAGGCGAAGGACTGCGTTCTGCACTATACACATTGTCGACAAATACTTCAACGTGCTCCTCGTTTCGATAGGTCTCTAGGTCGGAAGCAGAAGAATGGTGTGAGGTTGTGAAACGGAGGAGCTGATCATTATAGTATCCTATCTCCTCAACTCCCCACTCATACATCTGGTATCCAGAGTCGGGTTCAGGTGTGTGGCGGAGGCGCTATTTGAAACCATTAGAATCAGTGATTGTTGCAATAGATAAACTATTTACTTTTTCAACCTCGGCCAATTTGATGCTCCCGTCGTTCGAACCAACAGATTTGCGTCTGCCACTACCAGACGTAAATATGGTAAGACTAGCATACGACAACACCGAAGTGGGTGAATCGGGGCTTGATGCTCTTTTGGGCTCCCTTGCAGGAGATTCAGGGATGTTCAGCCCTTTACCAATATCAGAAACTACACTGGTGGTAGCTGTGTTGGTGACAATAAAAATGGCCGGAGGTGACCTGGAGGGTGACACAGGATTGGAAAGAGAAGAGGACGTGCCAGAAGAAAAGGTAGGGCGAGGGAGAGAAGCTGGTGGACGAGGCGAGGACGAGGGGGTAGAGCTTGTGGACAGCCAGGGCGGTGCCTGTCCGAAGGGGGGTGAAGTTTCGCGTTTGTAGTCTGGAGATCCAGAAAAAGGGAGGCGAGTGATGAGAGGGCTCTGATGAGGAAGAGAAGGAGATGTAGAGGGTGAAGAAGGAATACTCCGGATCGCTGTGGCAACGTAAGGCCTGCCAGCAAGTCTAGATGAAGTCATGGTCATGCCCAGTGAGAGGCGTTTTGCAGTAGGCTGGCGTGGCATTCTCGGCCCCATGGTCCGGGATGTTCTATCGGCAGAATTGGACCTTGAGTATAAGCCGGCATTGGGTCGAGTAACTCGAGGAGCAGGCGACGGGGTATCTCTTGAAGCCCTGACACCTGTGCGTGGTGGAGTATTTGACTGGGTAGTACCTTGGGAGAGATAGTTGGGCCGCAAATTGCTTGGCCTTGAAGCCCAAGAGCCAGGGACAGCCTCAAGTTTATTCACTCGCGGGCCTGGGCTCGTTCTGGGTGGTTGAACACGGGTATACGAATGTTTTCTGACTGAAATAGGGGTGCCTATAACCACAGTTTGAAGATGAAATGCATTGGCAAATTTTACAGTAAAAGTAGTGCCAAACAATTACCTTGATTAGCGCTACTGGGATCGACAATGGCCATCGACTGATATCGCAAGTTGAGAGCACTGGTGTTATGTGGGCTTGGATTGCGCCTCGCGACAGATTTGAGGACTTGAGAATGAGGCCCAAAGGAAGAACTGGAGGGAGGACCCGGATCCGCAGATATAGCAGGACGAGGCATGGGAGACTTGATCGACGAATTAGCCGTTTTATTAACAGATGCTGCGTCACGTGTGACAGCAGACATGTCGAACAAATCGCGAGTAAACGCCGGCAGCTTGCCCGTCATTCCTATCGGTTGATGAGGATGCAGTCCGATTATTGGCCTGCTTTCTGCATATGGCTTGAGGGGGAATCCAAGCACTGCAAGCGTCATGTGAGGCTCCTGATACCCATCAGTTGCCTTCTTCCCTCAAGTACCAGAGTTTACTCACCAGTCGGTAAGCGCGGGGAAGAGTGCACTTTTCAGCTCCAAGGCCCGCTTTTTAATCATACTGTCCTATTCTGTGTTTCATCATAGCGCACCACGTCGTGCCAGCATTCTACACATTCTATAAATAGCCCCATGAATCGTTTCAGGGCAACCCTCTTGTCTCCAATACAGTGCCACAGCAGGTCCATCGGCGGCCGCTAGAAACCTGGGCTAGCCATCTTCTCAGCCTGCTCATCAATGAACGAGGGGTGGTATGCATTGATGGATCGTCCGTAAATTTACGTTTATGTCTGTACCATGACACTCTGGAATAGATTGGGAGTGCCACAGAGGACATTTATCCCACGCCTTCATACTGGTTTTAATAGAGTCAAGTCTGAAACAGGTACGGAACTTACATCTGAAAAAGGAAAAAAAAACAACCAATTTCTCGCTGTAATCAACACTATGGCTTCATTGCTCGAGAGTCTCTGAATCCACAGGACAGTTGCAACAGGAATATCTTTGTTTTTCGAGTTTGGAATTTGATGCTTCGATCACTTAACCGAAACCGGAATCAAACCCCCGTTACAGCAGGACAAATGGAAAGTCCATATGCCACTGGTTATTCGAGTGTTTATTGCATTTCCCTTGAAACATACATTTTTCTAGGAATATGACGAAAAGAATGATCTAGTCAGATGAGCAAGTGGTGTAGTACTACTTGTCCAATCAATAATGATTTCTTTGACCCACTCTGCGCCGTTGCCGTTTAGTCGAATCATCATCCCATTCAGGGGTCTCGGAGAAATTGATGACCGGAGGTAACCCTTCCTGAGTAAAACAAACCCTGATTATGGAGACAACGTGACACCCATTGCCGTCAACGACAAATCTCTCATCCTCAAACCTGATCAACACTACACGTCTACCAAGACATGCGGTCCCGAGAAAAATGTGCCCGTCCAATTATGAAAATTTCAAAGTCTGTTGCCTTTGCTGCTGCGACGATTCCGAGAGACTTTAATGAACAAACCGGCGTTATCAGCGTGCCTCAATTAAATTCAAACGGTAGTTGTAGACTGTTGAGCGCATTCATTGAGTATCACTCTGGAAGAAATATCTTGAGAAATCCGATGCTATCGGGTTTCAGATGTTTTTTCCTTACTTCCGACTGTGCTCCTCAATGTGGCATGTTTTTGTGAAAGCCACTTAGTTCACGGATCATTGATTCCTTTGATCCGGACCTTATGGTTCGAATGCTGTCTTATTCATTAGATCCTTGCACGCTGTGATGGAAAGCTATTCATAATTCAGAACAATCCAGCCATATTTACACTCTATGATTTTGATAACATCTCTTCCAAAAAGGAAGGAAATTTTTTCGTTATGTTCGGAACGTTCATCCATTATCAATGATCTATATTTATTATCATGTGTTGAAAATTTGTCAATCAATTTCTCATGATGGATTGAGCTGGCTGTGCAGCTGACGATAATAATTCTCTCACTCAAGAAAATTTACAAGTCTTCGTAGATTTGATTTACAATGATTTCTTTTGGTTACCAGGCTGTTATAACCGCTTGCCAACCAGTCTCGTTGCTGCTATCGCTCTTTGATAGGGAGGTGAGCCTCTCTGTTTTCATTCTATCTGAACGGAGGGGTTTTCCGCCTCTATATGTGGAACTGTCATCGCGGTTCCGATTTTTGCAGAGAATCGAAGAACAAAATCATTCATCACCCGTGTCGGAACACATCTCCGCATGTACATCGACCCATTCAACTTCCGGATGAGCTGAGTAATTGAATGATCCCTGGAGAGATAGGGAGGGAAGGAGAAAGAAGCTAGGAGACATCCCCAAACATTGTAAACGATCTCAATTAATTAAAGTAGTTTATGTTTGGAATAACTCTTGTTGGAGTTTGAAAGGTCTTTAGTGAACGTATCATAGAAAAAAAAGTCTATACAGTCGTATGTGCACAGGTTGAGAATGACTGATCTGTGCCTAAAAGCCTGCTGATCATCGTTGTAACAACACCGTTACCATCACAGCCCCACCCCTCTCTTCATTGCTTATGTCAAATCAATTCGGTAAAAAAAGTCAATACGATTGAAGTTGACATAGAACATTTTGATAGATGAACCTTAATCGGAGCAACATCAAGGAATGATGATTTATGGTCAATTTGAAGTTCAAATAGTTATGGGAAACTAAATATATTGAGCCAAAAAAACATCAGAAGGGACTCGGGAAACTGGTTTCAAGAAAAAACAGGAAAAGTGCAATTGTATTTCGGTCAGTGTTTTCGAACATGAAATCTAGAGAGATTGCTGTTGGAATTACGACCTCTCTGTAGAATGTTTCATGGACATCCATAAGCGCATGAGGACGTCATCTTTCAAGATTTTCCGTGAGGTTCGGCGAATTCTGGTTCTCTTGAATATCAATCGATCAACTAGATAGAATGAGGTCTGGGACAATTTCAATAGCAAACGTTACTGAAGGAGAATATTGTCCAGAGCTCAGATACAGACATATTTAGCCAGAAGAAAGCACCAAATACCTAGGCTGTGTGTCTCATACTGTAAAGCCAACATTGCCAAGGACGATCATCGAAGCTGAAATTGCAGTGATGCCCTCCCTCCTACCGTGGGATCTTGACAGGGATCTTGACATACATGTGCGACGTGAAATGTATCATGAACAACTCCATCGCAACATCGAGGTCGCCTACTCAATGGGTGATTGACAATGTGTTGAGAGTTGTGATCTTCGGACAGGGGACGATTTACAGAGAGTCAAATTGATTCCTACAGAAGGCATTGCCTGCCCGAATGACTCTTGCCTCTATTTGTTGGTATTGTAATTTCATGAAAGAAGTTCCAGAGCCAGACTGCCTCTTGAATGAATTCTGCCTTGCACTGACTGAGTCTCCTGGTTTCGATATACGGATCAATCCGAATGATGCGTCGGACAAAGTTTTCGTCAAGAGTGGCGCTTATAGTTGAAGTCGATCACAGAAACTATATCATGACCTTCCATGAGGAATGGTATAGGATCGAAAGGTCAGGACAGCTGCCAAAGGCAAAGGGGCCTGATATCTTAGTAATTGGCGCTCAGGCATCGGACCTCAGGTTTTTATCACATGCTTCCTGAGGTCCTCCATATCTACCCAATCGATCGCCAGAATTATCTCTAACAACATACACGATTCACTGTTCTTCGCGAGGACATAAATCGACCTAAGTGTTTGGGCTTAAGTCGAAAATGACACAAAGGCGAATCGGGCTGAACTTGAGAAAAGGAATTTGGCAGGGCAAGAGGCTCGCGGAGGGATTGAAAGAAATTGGGGTGGAGATGAGAGGCACATTATCAGTATTTTGGCTGTCACTTGCCCTCTGATCCCGTTTAATAGGCATTCGCCCTGTCCCCGTTGAGGAGCGCCAGGATACCCAATATTTCAAGATATTTTTTGTTTGGTTTTCTGCTAATGTCAACATCTTATCATTTTCAGCTGGCACTCTTGGACCCGCAATCTTCGGCTTAGGTATTAGAGATTCATGCTTGACTATCTTATTTTTTGAGCTTTTATTTTGTGCCATGCCTGCCTACGCGTACGTATCAGCGTGATCTCGTGAGTATACATAATTGATCAAGTCATTATTGCAGTTCGACGTGGGGCCCAAAGTTGGGGATGAGACAGATGGTGATATCGAGATATGCTTTCGGGTATGCCTTCACTTCGTCTTATGGTCATTTAGATATGTTCATCCCTACTTAGATACTACGGTGTATTGTTGTGTTGTCTTTTAAATCTTATTGGGATGTGCGGGTTTTCCATCCTGAATTGCATACTGGGTGGTCAGGCGCTTGCAAGCGTCTCTAATCAAAATCTCAGTTGGACGTATGTGCTTCATAGTGCAACAGAAAGCGGAATCGTTCATTGTGTCCGTTGGGATTGATTTTTTTCAGTGTTGGTATCGTAGTCATTGGGCTTTCGGGACTCCTTGTGTCCTTTTGTGGGTATGCTGCACTCAACTGGTATGAAAGAGTGGCTTGGTTGCCTGTACTTGTCACTTTCGCAATTGCACTCGGGGAGGGAGGCAAACATCTTGGGGAGCTTACCTTCAAACCCGCCACCGCAAGAAGTGTCCTCAGCTTTGCGTCCACCCTCGCTGGATTCACCGTCACCTGGACACCTCTCAGTTCCGATTATACCGCATATTTCAGGAAGGATGTCAAAAGGCCAGTGCTGAACCCTTGAGCTTGACAAGATACAGCTCACATACTTGTTTGATAGCTGGAAAATATTTGTATGGACATATCTCGGATTTACTCTTTCGACTGTAATGTCGTCATTCCACCTCCCAGAACTTTGGATTTTGACCTCCCTTCCTCCGGCTTATATCTTTTCAGATACCTCTTCAATGTACAGGAGCAGCTGTGATTGCTTCCGCGACCTCCGTGCCATCGTGGGAGCAATCATACATTAACGGGGATGTCGGGGGACTTCTCAAAGCCATGCTTGAACCTGCTGATGGGTTCGGCAAATTTCTTGTCATCCTACTCAGCCTTTCTGTCGTTGGGAACATGGCGATGTCATTTTACTCGATTTCACTAAATCTACAACTATTTGTGCCATTTTTTCTCAAGGTTCCAAGATATGTATTCTCGACGGTTGGCACCACACTGTACGTGTTTTACTTTTTACTTGTGTTGCTCATTCCATCAATTCATTGGTAATCAGGGTAGTTGCAGTTGCTATTGTTGGCCAACATCGCTTTTACGATACCTTAGTGAATTTCTTGGGCCTAATTGGATATTGGGCCGGTGCATACGTGATGGTCATCCTTCTCGAACACCTTTATTTCAGGGGAGGCAAATTCGAGCACTACGATGATACTCAGTGGAATTCACCACTCCAATTACCAACGGGAATCGCGGCTGTTGCTGCGGTAGTTTTCTCTTTTGGCCCTGTAGTGCCTTGCATGGACCAGGTTTGGTATGTTGGTCCTATCGCGAAAACAACCGGGGATATCGGGTTTGAGATGGCCTTCATTATGAGTGCTATTTTCTATGTTCCCCTCAGATGGACCGAGATCAAGTGGCGGGGACGGTTATAAGGAAAAGTCAGTCAGATCACGGCTGCTTAGTAGTCAATAATTGACCTTCCTCCGCGTAGCCTGTTGAAACCGTTAAAAATATGGGTCAGAATGCAATGAGAATTTTCAGGGACGATGAAGGGTGTATCACTTGCGAATATCTAATATGATTTCTGGAAAATCGTCAGGAAGATATATTATCCTAGGTGGGATGTACTGTGTTTCATTGGTAGAGCCAACCTCTAGGAGGATCACGATGGTGATGCCCGCACTCAACATTGAGTTTCTAAAGCACCAAATTTACTGAAGCAGGACGCTATTCCCAAAGTTTAATGAGATAACGGCAGGGTCATTGACGCGTGGGGTGCTGGGTCCATAACACCTCACCTCTCGAACGTTGTGGTTCAATCGTTCTTCGTCTCTTCCATCATCCTCACTGATGAATTCGTACTCATTGAGTCGGTCACTACTCCTCAATTAGTAGTGGTGTCCAAGTGTCGCCATCAATCTGCGCCTCATGATGACCAGCCGTCGTCGTCGAAGTAAGCACTCTCTTGCTCTGACATTTCCTACCTACGTTGTTTGCAGCCTATAGGAACTCAGTTCAGACTCGAGTAGCCAGTGGATTGGGGCACAATAGTAGTAGAATATGATTTGCTCGTTGTCTCACAGTCTGATGGCCTGCCAACAGCCACGCCACCATCATTTTAGTTATATCATGGCGCTAGGTTGGTGTGTTACCCATCCGATGCCATCATTATGCCTCTCATCAATCTAAAGGTGAGTTTTGCCTCCTCTCATTGAACAACTTGTTTATACTAGGCCAAGGCTCTATTATGCGTCTTCCTACATCATTTGAGTGTTTTATTTTCTATCTCAAAGTTCTCCTTTTGGGCGTTCTACTCTCATTTCTGCAATCAAGTCTCCATCTTTCCTCACAAACTGCAAGCCTTGAAGCATCTTTGCCTAGCCTGCGAGGGACCGTCACCTTCTGAGTACCCTACATGACTGCTGGACCCTGGTGTGGCCCAGCGCGTCCGGAATAGTTCGGGGTAGCAGATGTGTGATTGTCCCGAGGTGTGGGATCTGCTAGAGGTTTGACTGTATCTTTTCACCTTTGTCTATTAGTACATGTCCCAAGCATGATATCATGCTATGGCTGCTGTTCGTGACAAGACAAAATTTTTCATTCGACCATTTTTACTTCTTGAAAGTGTCAGCCTCATCTAACTCAATGACCCACATCACACCCCAAAGCTGTCCGGCGAGCATTGCCATCATAATCTCATCTGTCAGATCTGACTTTTGAATCTCTAGTAACTTGATGATCTGATGATTGTTCGTCTGTATCATCCACCCAACAGTATTGCATAATCTGCCAGATCTCCTCATTAGGTTCTAAGTGTAATAAAACTAACATTAAAACTAACAATGTTGGTCTGGTAGATCTAATTCATTGACTGGCTCTCAAGACGACAGCGCTATCTCGTTTGGCTTCATAGAATGGAATCCGGTCGGTAAGATGTGTATGATGCTCTTCAAATAGAGGAATAGCAACACCAGGCAAACCTTGTACATCACGATACGATTTGCTTTAGTAGGACAAGATGAATCACTGTCTTGAAGTTCATCCATGAGCATCTTAGTCCTTCACCAAGCCAAGGATCATCCACCGTACCCAGATTCCTCGAGCCAAAGTTTCTTAAATAGGCTGCCAGTAGGATTGACGAATACACTTTCTGGAAAAAACGAGAGAGGCTGCTCATCTAAATATTGGAAAAGATGCACCCCCTTTGAGATAGCAGAATTATCATGTAGTTATTTCAAACCCTTCTGAATATTGAGGATCTCTTTGCACCCACCATGCAACATTCAATCGGATCGCCTGAATGGAAGATGAAAGAATGTTTAGCCGTACAACCTTCATGATCTATAGAGAAAATCTTTGGTGTAGAACTTGATATCGGAATTTCTTTGTACCTTATGCCTGCTTTAAAGACAATTCACTGTATCAGTACTGATTACGAGGGCTTTTACCTGACCCTGATCATCAACACATTATCACAAAGTATTGACAGGTGTCTTGTCGACGTGAACAATTTGAACACAGTCCGCGTAAGACTCACTTTGTTGGACTTCAGGCATGTAGATCAGTAGTGACAATAACCCGACTCACTTTTGTCTGTCGACTGTTTAGTCTTCCTGCCCTCTTGTATAATCCACATCCTGTCTATTGTAAAGTTATAGATCCATGTTATGCCCGTCACACTCCATTTACAAAAACTCACCGGCGAAAGATTGTAATTGGCTCTGCTGCAGCACCGCAATCCAAATGGGTTTGAAGGGTCAGTGATTATAATGGCTAGAAGAGAGGCGGCAATGCAGTTTGTCTCTCAGCATCAATTTCTCAGCAACTTCCAATTGTCAAAGGACCTCAAGAGCTGGAGATTTTGAATATGCCTTGTGTCTACAAATGTGTTTACCCATTATCATTGTCTCTCTCTCGAATTTCAGGTCCCTCATGCTACTTCGCCTCTCAATCCTAGAATAACCATCAAACAAATCTACAAAGGATCAAGAGTGATTAGATTCAGAACACCAATTCATTTCAGAGCTTGGCCGGTGCAAAACCAAGACGTTGGTTCTGAATGTCCCAGATGCTATACCAATGCTTCAGTAAACTACCACCAACAAGCTCCAAACCATCGAAAGCATTGACAAGGGTTTGGCAGGTCGATGGATCATTATCAAATGGCCCAACCGAAAGTTCGCTGCTAGGGATGGTCAAATTGAACGGCTCGCCATTTTGGGAGGTGAACATGATGTCAATCACTGCAGGAAGAGATGAGATCCTGTTGCAGGCAATTCCATATGTCCCTGGTTCGCGTGGATTCGGTTTGATGTCTGGGGAAATGAGGGCGTACATTGCCTGTGAATGCACATGAGCATGTGGAATTGAGTGTGTCAACCATGTGAACCTCTGCAGTGTCTGTGGAAAAAAGAACATTGCTTGTCCCACTATCAAATATGATGTTGCGTGACTTGGTCAGGATTGAGTTTGTCTTGCCATTGACTGATAGCCCTGGGGAAGTGAGACTCCAATCTGAGTTGTGAGAGGCCAATGAAGCATATCGAGGAGTCCCTAGAGCAATGGTTTTAATCTTGAATGGGCATGGTTTGAATGGTAACCTACCGGTAAACTTGGTAGAATCAACTCCTCCGAGCGTCAGCTCTGCATTTCCTACCATCTGCGGAGTAAGATACATGCTGAACAGAGCTGAACAGAGCGGAGCATATGTCAACTGAAGAAACGGCCCTAACCGCTAGCACACGCACATGGTAAACCTTGGTCCACGAGACTCAAGAAGAATCCCTGGGCGCGAGCACTCATGCCTGATAATTATGAAATGATGATCATGATGATCAGAATCATTTGACGAGGTCTTTGATATGGACAAAACCTTGGATTCCACTGAAAGGGTTGATATTGAAGGGGGAAGTTTGATCTGTGATTAGGAATAAGCTGGTATTGGGGGCAGTCAAGCCCTCAACCGAAACTGTGTCAACGGCACTACGCAAGGTTAGGCGAAAATCATCTCCAACCACGGGATCTACACCAGCACCAGTTGAAAACGAGATGTTTTGTACTTTGCCTTCATCTCGGAATGTTGAGCTTTGATTGGGGTTGAACAGGACCGGATTGGAACATGAGGCGCAGAGTGTACTTGCAAACTCCAATGTGGAGCTTCCTGTGTCAAATACAACCTATTTTTTTAATCAACGACTCAGACAATGACAGGCACTGAAGTGACAACATACGGGAACATTTTGAGGTGGCGTGCCAACTATGCAATTTCAACTGATATATCGACGACCTTACTACGAGAAAATCTACCCGTCAAGTTGCCGAACCACCTATTTTGTAGAAATAAGTATCAGTGCTCTTGAAAGCTTTGCATGGGCGAGATACATACTGTAAGTCTGTACCCAAGAAGAAGTCTGCCAGCGGAACAGTCGCTGGACTTATTGCCCGCTGCTTCAGTGACCTTACTGGGAAAGCTACCCTCGATTGCAGACTAATTTTTGGAGGAACAGTATGAGCTCCTGCCAGTCCGAGAAAACCCAGAGCTGCTATCAGTGTTTTGAACATTGAGGAAAACTGAAGGAACAACTCGTGTAATTCTGACTTTTATGAAGAAAATATGGGAAAGTAAGTAAGGCTGAATGTCTGAGAAAAATGAAAATGTACCTACTCCTGTCCCTATTACATGATTGATCATCAAGTAGATGACTTCTTGTAGGCGATCTAGGGAAATCTGTGTACACAGATTTCCCTAGAATCCTCCATGCCGAGATGCCGGGCGTGAATTTCATTGGGGGACCTCCTTCCCTAGATGCTTTGAGTTCTCTATCACAAGCTACCAAAGACCATATCATGAAGTTACTTCCCAAGCCAAAGACAGTGGGAGTCTGAATCATCCCAATTGTTGTAGTAGGTAAAGATGATGAGGCTTGAATAGTAATATGATATATGATGGAAAACACTGCATAACTTGCAAATAGCAGCTCATCCTCAGGGTGGTTCAAGAGAGGTGAATTTATCTTGTTGTGTTGCATGTATGAGATACACTTGTGATGTTGTGATGTCACATCTAGGAAGTTATGAGAATCATATTTTTCCTAGATTTTCTTGGTCCATAGATGAAGTTTGCATTACACTCCTTGTAAGGATCAACTTAGGTATACCCAACTTAATGTTGTGGTACTCATTCATGTTGTAATTGCGTCTTGAGCCTCCTTCCTTCTTCTTGTTCCTGATTCATTGTCTCCATCAATTTTTGTCTTCCTTTTATTTTTATCACAATTAGAAAGCATAATATCTTTGCGACAGAATAGTTTTTCTGCCCTCAGTTCTGTGGACAACAGACTGAGTTGGATTGAACTCTAGGCTGCCAGATTGACACCTGGCTGTAAGGATCTGTCAGCAAAGCACCTCAAGGTCCCACTCAATGTCAGAGTAGACAAGGAGAACTTGTTAGAGTCCTTATTTATTTGGTCTATCTACTTATATACAATTCTACTGGTCTGTGCACTACTTTCCCATACCTTCATGTGACCAAGTATGACATGACCTGTGATGTGACCTTGTCACTCTTTATGTCACATAGTGTGACATATTTTCCACACTATAAATAGAACAGAAAATAAAGGAAAAGAAATAGAAAAGAAAATACATATTGACTTAGCTGTAATAGCTAGTCAATAGTCTGAACTGGCAGTTCATGACACTGGTATCACAATGGCATCTAACTGATTTATAAAAGGTTATGGGTCCTATTGCCTAAACCAATACAATATATTCAAAGATGAACACAACTTAAGATACAGGACATGGCAGGGTCTATGACATCCCTGCATTGGACGACATAGGGTCAAACTACAATGATTGGAAGTACAGAATATCAACTGTACTAAAACTTAGGGGTCTATTTGGAATTGAGAAGAGGACAGAGAAATGCCTACTGGAAGTAGCAAAGAATCCAAAGGACCAAGTCACCATCACTGCTGCTTATAATAGATGGCAGACAAGGAATCATCAGGCTCTAGTGGAAATCACACTCACATTGAAGAAAGAACCTCTCCAAAATGTCAAAAGGTATTAACTTACATCAGAGATTTGGGATTATCTAGAGGACCACTATGAAAGGAGAAGACAATACACAATTGTTCAGTTACTTAGAGACATCTTCAGGACAACACTTGTTAACATAGTACCTATGGAACAATAGCTCAGTGACATGAGGGACAAGGTCCATAGGCTCAGAGGCGTCGGACACGACCTAAAGGACTCACTGATAGCAACAGTCATGATCATCTCACTCCTGGAATCCTATACATTGCTTAGACAGCACCTTTATATAAAGGACAAGACTACCTTGACTACAGACTTTGTCATTAAACAGATATTGATGGATGAAAAATCACGCAAAGGCATTCCACACGTCATATTGATGGGTCATGGTAAAGGAAAAAGGCCTATCTATGTTACGACTCAGAGCTCCTAACTAGATCTAACTGTGATAGGAACCCGAGGCAACCTTGTATTCTCTCCTCACCTCCTGCTAGAGGCTCTGGTTAAGGATTTCAGAAGAGTTATATGCAAAGGAGCACAATGAGACGTTGTTCAGGTCTAGCAGTTCAGCTCTAAAGCTTGGCTAGTCTGCTGGTTTAAGTCCTGAGGATAG
>Ga0153987_1000300_pt1 | contig 17001 bp, 12 predicted proteins | sample TSNC071MetaG_FD_102279 | JGI IMG/M metagenome (GOLD analysis project Ga0153987, IMG submission 102279) | Attine ant fungus gardens microbial communities from North Carolina, USA - TSNC071 MetaG | ecosystem: Host-associated > Fungi > Mycelium > Unclassified | place: USA: North Carolina, William B...
CGTGGTGATTCTAAAAGACCTTCAGTAGATGATTGAACTTGATGTAAACCATGTGCGAGGGGATGAGTGAAGATAGGTTTCTTCTTTTGAGTAGACCAGAGAGATATCGATCTATGTTTTATTTCAAAGTAAGTGAGTGTCGTATTCAAAAAATGGCGGACATACCCGCTATCACCCCCTGTTACAAAAGTTGACTCGTCAATCATAGCTATGCATTCCAAACTGCCTTCTTGATATTTATCTTTCGGTTCTTCATCTGCATCTTCCTGGTCTTCATCGTCCACTCCTAACACACCTTCCAATATCTCTCTCATCTTGCTCCCTTTTGTTCCTTTGGTTCCACTACCACCTCCACGAAAAACAAGTTGACTCTCTTGAGCAATTTTCCAAAATCTAGCTGTTTTATCTCTTCCACCTACACTCACACAACTTTCACCGCTGAGTGAAGAAAGAGAAAGGATTGGATCTTGGTGGCCAAAAAGAGTTTCGGTATAGCCCATGATGGAAGGAGAGAGGTCGTAGAGTTTGATAGTGCGGTCGAAGGAAGCGGTGAAGAGTTGGTGAGTTGAGTGACGGAATGAAAGGGCCTGTGGAGAGGCTATGGGTGAGTGAATGGGGTGATGAAATTGAACGTACAGATATAATGTCTTTGTGGTTCATAGGACCTTGGAAAGATTTGAGGAGGGTCATTGTGTCTGCGTCCCATACGATCAGGCGACGATCACGGCCGCCACTGACGAGGTATTTTCCATCCGAGCTCAGGGCAAGCGCAAGTACTTCGTCTGTGTGTCCGGTCTCTGCAGGAGTAGATACGGTGTTGGGGTGGGATGATTTACCCTTGCTTTTACCCTTGGGGGCTTTGTGTAGAATCGTGAGCCTTTTGCCTGTAGGTAGATGCCATTTTATGATGGACCCTTCTTTTCCTGAAGTGTAGAGAAATTCAGAGGAGGACAAAGTAACAGCGGAAGTGACGGAGAATCTGTGGCCACGAGTACGGAGGATGGGGAGAGTAGTCAAGTCTGACAGGAGTGGAGAAATAGAATCTGCAATAAAGAGATAGACTTTTCCAGAGTGAGAAAGGATGTCCTGTTTCAGGCGCGAAGAAATAAGCTCCTTGTCGATTTCTGCAGCATCAAATTCGCCGTCGGCTAGATCAGAGAAAGGTTCATTTACTGCATTTTTCTGAAACGATAAGCCGCACTCACCGAGAGACTCTTTGACACTATTGAGATAGACTTGGGCAAGGCGAAGTCTCTTTTCTGCGGGTGTTTCGTCCTCGTCCTCGTCGCCGCTCATACCGGGGTCCAAATCTTGTTGCTCCTGGACGCCGCCCCATTCATCGCCGCTGGAGTGTTGATCGGATAATTCTTCATCAATTTTTTGTCTTTTTGTTGCATGACGCGAGGTCTGCATGCGCTTCCGTTTTCTGGTTTTTGAAGTGGCAAAAAAGTTGTCTGGCATGTTCTGCAGGAATGACAGAAAAAAATGAAAAGCTATATCACGTGCGCTCACATCCTCATGAAATGTCACGAGGATGTCACCTCTACAAAGACTGCCTTATCTTTGAGATCTCCCCCTCCTTATGCCCACCTGATGTTCTGGGCATCCATTAATCATGGCCCTCCCAGAATTCTTGTCCAAATCCAATCTCCACCAGGCCAGGATCAGCCCCTATTAACAGAAGCCTACCATCGATGACAGCCTCCCCAAAGCTACTCTGAGGAAGATCTGAGGACGAGGCCCTGCAATGAATATAATTAATTCCTTTCTTTCTCTCCTATTACTGCTGTGATATACTGCTGCCCCCAACTATCTACTAGGAGATATTCTCATACCTTCCTCCCCTGGCCTCATGCCTTCTGTAGATACACCGCTAATGTTGCGCCCTGTTTAGGCCCTCGCATCCCAGCACTAAATTGGTTGTTGCGGAATAGAAACCCTCAATCCAACAAAGTTATGTCACATGACTATGATATAACAGCCTAAAAATAATTTTTTTTCAGTACCGAATCATATCCATGATCGCCCGGTTTCTTTCCTCTGTAGCCCCCAGTATGCGTCCACTAACCCCGGAAAATCTTAACCCGAACATCCTCAATGTTCAGTATGCTGTGCGCGGAGAACTTGCCATAAAAGCGGAGTCTCTGCGCGACAAGCTCAAAACAGGCAGCAAAACACTGCCGTTTCCAAAGGTCATTTCGTCCAACATTGGCAATCCCCAGCAGAAGGGGCTTGACCAGAAACCTATTACTTTTACTCGTCAGGTGGCTGCCTTGACCGAATGGCCTGCACTGGCTGAGCTGGCGCCCGATGTGTTTCCGCTCGATGTTGTTGCCAGGGCAAAAGAGCTCACTGATGAAATCGGATCAATCGGTGCCTACTCACACAGTCAGGGTGTCCCTTTTATCCGTCAGAACGTTGCTAGATTTATTGAAGGTGTGTTTCATGCGGATCTCTTGTTTTGAGGCTTATCTCGCTCGTAGAGCGTGATGGATATCCTTCTGATCCGAATCACATCTTTCTTACTGCTGGTGCTTCCGCTGGCGTATCGCTTTTGTTGTCCATGCTGATCCAAGACTCGAATTCGGGTGTGCTCATCCCGATTCCTCAATACCCGTTATATACCGCTACGCTCGCACAGTTCAACGGTGCGCCGACACCCTACTACCTAGACGAACGACACGGCTGGTCAACTTCTGTCGATGCGGTTGAGACTGCGCTCAAAGACGCAGTCACTCGGAATGTTAAACCCAAGGCCTTGGTTGTTATCAACCCTGGTAACCCGACCGGTGCCCTTTTAGATGAGGCGACGCAGGAACAACTCGTCAAGTTGTGTGAGGTGCACTCGCTGGTGCTGCTGGCTGACGAGGTGTACCAGGATAATTTGCACAAACGTACAACGCACTCGTTCACGTCATTCAAAAAGGTCGTAAGTAAGCTACGGTCGAACGTTCCGCTGGTGTCCTTCCACTCGACGTCGAAAGGCGTCACAGGCGAGTGTGGCCGCCGCGGAGGGTACTTTGAGTGCACGAATTTGTCTGATGACATACTGGGGCTGATATACAAGATGGTTTCCGTGGGCTTGTGTCCGCCTCTGTCAGGACAGATAGGTGTAGACTCGATGGTGCGTCCACCACGGAAGGGCGACCCCAGCTACGGATTATGGAAGGCAGAAACGGACAGTATCCATGCTGCTCTTGCGTCTCGTACAAAAGTTATGGCCAAACGCCTCAACCAGCTACCTGGCGTCACGTGTGTCGACTCTCCTGGGGCGCTGTACCTTTATCCGCAGATCACCCTCTCCACCAAGGCACAGGCTGCGGCTCGTGCCCAAGGAAAAGAGCCCGACACCTTTTACGCCCTTCGGCTGCTCGATCGGACAGGAATATGTGTGGTACCGGGGAGTGGATTTGGGCAGGAGGAGGGCACGTGGCATTATCGTGTCACGTGCTTATGTCCTGGTGTGGAAGATTACGTAACTGCACTGGAGACCTTCCACGGCGAGTTCCAAGCCGAGTTCGGCTCATAGATAGATCACGTGTAAATCCGTAGTCAATGGCGAAAATGTCGCATCAATGCTGAGTCATCTGGTCCGTGCGCAGTGAGGAGCTCCGGGCCTGTCAACTCTGGTCAACGATGGCGATTAAATAAATTAAATACTGATTAAATACTGCGCGACTGATTTTTTTTTCTCCGCAACCCCCATGGTCTGTTTCTCCCCTGCTGCCTGTTTCTTATCACTCACTCGCCATAGGTTTTTATTGAAAGCAAAAAGTACGCCTGGTGTGTGTCTTCCTCGTCGTCCTCGACAGCGCTCTCAGCCCGCCCCTCAGTGAGACCTGCATCAAGGGCCACAGGTCCTCGGCATGCAAGCACACTGACCGTCCCCTCTTCGAGATCAAGAAAAAGGGTCGCCCAGTTACACAGTGCGAGCACTGCAGAGAACTCCGTAAAACAAAACAGGTCCATGTGAAGTGCATCTGTGAGGTCAGGTCGGACACTGGCAAAGGTGTGTTGACCTCACACAGCCCACCGCAACGACGGTTGGCTCATTGCCAAGGTCCTCTGCACTAGTCGCTGTAAAACCTCTAGAGAGCGCCGCCTTCCCCAATGGTCTCCCCCTTGCATTGGCATCGACGGCTGCGTACAATCCTCCCATCCACAGCGGTACGCACCGGCTTCTTTGCTGTCCAGTCTCCTGCTTATCTCACGCAGTTCCCCCTTCTTGTTGTTGCTCTGGTACTGAAAAGTGTGACTGTTGGACGCCGCGCAAGTCGGCTCCCCGCCCAAGACGAAAGACAGAGTCAGCGGGTACATCAGCAACCACAAGACCATGGGCACTCATCACCCCCGCTGTTGGGACAACTACACCTCCGGCGCCTGTGACCGCCACTCCGTGTCCACCCGCTTCTCACATTCTGGCTCGCATCTCAGAACTTCGACCTGTTCTTCCACGTCCGCCTCCTCACCATGGCCCCTCTTCTAGTATGGCCTACGTCCATCCCAATCGCCATCATCATGAGAGTTCTTTCTTCAGTCCTTATGGTCGGGCCTATGATATCAACCATCCTCATCATCTTCCCCATATCACCGCTGTTGATCGCCTCGCGTTGACCGGTTCTCCTTCCAAGCCTCTTGTCACCTCTCCTCCTTCCGCAACCACCAATGTGACGCTTCCCTCTCCCTGCAATTGCGGCGATGGCTGTAGCTGTCCTGGATGCTTCCATCACCCTAATACCTCATTTACTCCTTCCCCTTCCACCTGTCAGAATCCGTCATCGTGTCATACCTGTTTAGATTGTACCATTCTATCCCTTCCCCCTGACGCGGCTTCATCAATACCTGGGCCACACCAAACAGAAGTGATTGATGAATGGATACGTCAAATGTCGAGTGGTGTGCCTTGGGACGATGGTGTCCGGCAGCAGTATTCTGCGGCCGCGAGTGTCACTGATAGATCCACTAGGGCGTCACCTCAACCATCTGCGGCGATCGTGGCGCCAGATATGATGGCTTCGTCTAGTTTTCCGACGTTCGCAACGAATGAAAATATATTCATGTCTGATGTGGATGCTTTTCGGAGTCGTTCACCGTCAATTTCACCTCACGGCGGTGGTGATCAGTTCCCAACTCACTTCTTTAATGGTGATGACAGGTTGTTCGTGTCTCAGCAGAGCATGTACATCAACGGCCGCGGATTCTATTCGGATTCATATCTGTGCCTTGCCTCGAGCGACAGTTGTGGAGGAGGGGATGCGTTATCATCGGCAGTATTCTTAGCGCCCGCGACAAGTGTGACCGATTTTGATTTTTCTCATCAGCAAGTACAACAACAGGATGAGGTACCGGTGACGTATGCTGTTAGCAATCCTGATTCTGATTCCAGTTCGACGTCATTTGAATCTTCTGGGGATGAACAACATTCACTCTTCGGTGGCGGGAGTAAACCAACACTGTTCCAGCCGTCATCATCTCTCCAAGGGAGTCAACATCACTCGTTGTCTGTCTCGCCCGTTTCATTTGAGAATAGGATCTTGTAGTGGTGGACCACGTCAAGGATGTCTCTTCTCCAAATTGCTATATTGAACTTTTTTTTATCTCTGTTGTATTTACTGAACTTGTTTGCGTATATGATAAGATTTCCAGATAATGCATTTGTCTCATTGTGTGAAACAATACTTTTGAAAATCAAATTGACCGGTATCAGATGGAACTAAGAGTTGTCTTAGTTGCTGAAAATCGTGGAGGGGGGAAACCGCTGGTTATTTTAATCTTTTGAATTTGATCTCATGAGCGGTGCTATGATTGGAATGAAAGGACAGATCATGGCGAGATCCAACGCTCATATGCCAGATGGTGCTAACGACGTGGTGATAGGAGATAGTGACAATAAGTAGAGATCTATTGGTTATCAGGGGCAGCTGTCCAAGTAAGTTGGTTCAAATGTGATAACTATATACAAGTTACTCAAAGTGTAGGCCTGTGGCTGACAATTTTTGGTCAACTAAGTTCAAAGCGCGACGACGAAAGTGAACCATGTTGGGATCGTAGCTAGAGCGATGCCAGTGTCAACGGCGAAAGCCGAGACCAATTTTAAGGTTACGGCACAACTCGACAGATGGGATTCGGGCCATGTTGTTATGTCCACCAACAGAGTGGCCGTTGAAAGGATGTGGGGTTAAAGCTATATTAATGGCAGGGACTATTCCTATCTGGAAACCATACCTAGCATAGTAGATTGACTAATAGTGGCACACGCGCACACAAGAGCCGAATAGGCAGAAATCCGATTAGGGTGGCCTGCTGGGTGTTATCATCATCGTACATCATGCACGTTTGAGCTCCTCATTTCCCCGATTAGGCGATGGGTTCATCTCAGGAGCTTTCTGCGTGCATGTGTCGTGTGTCTAAGTGCTTCTCGAAGGGAATGGAAGATTATGATTGGCTCTGTTCGAGCGCTTAATTGTAGTGACTTGGAGATAGAGTCTTGAAGACACGGAGAAAATTAGGAGAAGAGGCTGGAACCTTGGTTCTGTTGATACTGTTCCTACGGAGATTTCTGTTGCTACTCTTGTGGGTGGGTGTGCCTGTCTGCCAATGGGATTTTTTTTAGAAAGAAGACTAGTTGTCTTTGAGCCACTTGTATGATTCTGAGGCGTTGTTAGGCTTCAGCTGGTCCTTGAGTGGGTCGTTTTAAATTCTGGTTCCTTCTTGAAGACCCCCTTACTGGACAGATAAGGATGGCTCCGTTGTCGATGCCTCGGCGCGATGGAGCGAAATACCCCATAAGAGACAAAGCTCCAAGTGGGCAGTTAGCAGCTAGCTGAGATCGGGTCATCGGGGCCAAGACAAAGGAAACTTTGACACAGGCAAGGACCTGGCAAGCCATTATGTACGTGACACGTGTATTCCTCTCAGTCGGAGAGGATTGGAAACTTCTAAAGGCACGTCAGAGTCTTGAGCAAGAGCAGGATCAGCGCACAGCTCAGGGAATGATATGATATCATTAGTCTCCAGTAATTGATTTTGGAAGTAGATATGGATCTCAAATTTGTCATGGTGACGTCATGTTTGTAGATGTCACGTGGATGTCTTTTTTTGGGGTTCGGCATTTCTGTTCCGCTAGTTCCAAGGCGCGGAGGGCTAAATAAGGCCCAATGTCCCCCCTACAGAAGGAAGGAGTATGGTACGTGGATAACTGCGTCTTATATGAAATTGTTGGCTTCTATGTGTCGACCTCGTTGAAACAACCCAGGGAAGCAGATTGACAATGAGGTGTGTGGGAATGGTGAACGGACAACTACCGGCCACGTAAACTATTGGCATTCATAATGAAGTGCTAGAGATATATAAAGCAATACCGCGAAACGTAGTAGGATGTCTGTTTATTCCAACAGGGACAGGAATCTAGACCTTGTCCTTCATTTCCTGATACTTCTAATAGAGGGCCGTTATGCATCACCTACCTATTAATCTCGGTAGCGACAAGATACATGGCTGCTTGATTGCACAGCAGAGCTAAACGATGTGATAGCGCTTGGTGCACCTATCCCAATACACGAGACTAAGCGATTGAGTGCCTTGATCATAAACACTGCCGTTTCTGCATTCTTTCGCGCTCCACACATCATACTACTTACTTGATTCCTCCGAATCTACTGTGATTATCCCTTTAAGAAAACTACAAATGGTTTCGTCAAAACTTCGGAAATTCCGAAAGAACCAGCACCACAGAAGGCCAGGCAACGACCGTCGAGGATCTAGAAACTGGCCCGAGGTTCTCTTTGGGTTATGGAAGTTTTATGTCGTGTACCAATTCAGACTTTTTGGAAAAAATCCTGCTTTGACTTGAATCCTATCATCCCAGACATTTTCAGAGTCAATAAAAAAGGTATGCTATGTGTAAACATGTCACCGCAATCTTCAACGATGGGCCACATTCAACTCCTGAGATGCTGTTCGAAATGATCCTCGGTTAGGGTACATCTTCTGCAGGTAAAAAGCAACGATCAAAGAAAGATCAACGATCCAGAATGTTTTGAATTTTCAGTAGTAGGGTTACAAAGGGGTATGCAAATAGATAGCCGTTCTCATGGTTGATCGATCGTCAAAGTCATTGGCTCAGAGGCATAGCCTTCTTCAAAAGGAGAGGGAAAGACGTAGCATCTTCATCGTTGATCCTGATATTATAGTTGAGACGTTTCATTCGACCCAAACATGCACATATTCATATGTGTCATGGGGCCGCATAGTAGTTGAACTTTCTTTCCTGTTCTGGTCATCTGAGACGAGGGGTTAATGAGTCACAATCTTTTTGAGCGACGTGCCTTACTCACCTTTCAGTTGCAAAACCTCAATTGACGTTGGATAGATGACTTGGAAGATGATCTGTCGCTTGATTCTAGACTGATTCTAGGCTCGGTGTACAGCTGTGCCAATGATACCCAACATCAATCAGGGTTATGGTCAATAGGGTCGGAAGTTTTATATCCAGTCTCTTGTTGGATGTGAGGACTCAATCGGGAATTGAGATGGAAAATGACGAAGTCTCGCAAGAGAGATTAAGCAAAGTGATATCCACCAGGGCATCAAGCCCACTAGACTTTTGTCTCGAAGAAGGTATGGAGATCGCATTCCGGAGTCATGTTCTATGGATGTCGTCGTAAAGAAGAAGAAAAAGGTTAGTCGAAGCTAAAATAGGAAATAGGAAAGCTGATGACATACTTTATAGGATGGTGAAAACGTTCCGTCTGTCGTGAGTCGTTCAGAAGAAACTGCACAGATTGGTCTGGCCACCGGTACGCTGTATCTCTAAAGACCAAATCTTCTCTGGGGCTTATTAACAGGTCATCATACTCCCGACGAACAGATGTAGATGAGAGTAACGAAGTAACCCGATTTTGCGGGAAAACGCCAGGTGGGAACTAGTTTCAGCGAACTTGACCAAAAGTTCAACTTCTGATAATCAGTACTACTCTCAATCGCTGAAAATGAGAGGCTAGTCATTGGTCATCCGATGACTCCCAAAAACACGAGAGAAGATATACCTGTGATCCGAATTGCCGAGAGATCAGCTTCGGGATGATTCGGAGTCGGTTCATTTATTCAAGCTCAAGGTGCTGCACCAAGATGAGCACCGCTGTCAGTTTTGATAAAATAGCTGTTAGGAAGCCATGGTAGACTGCATGAAACATAGATCTCGGTGTAAGAAGAATCTAGGAGCACTAATAATTGTTGATATATCTGGTCTCAACAGTGTGCTGGCATCCTCCTGTCTGGACATGGTACATGGGATGTAGAAGCTGATTTCCCTTTCTGCGTATAAAATGTGCATCACTGGCTTTCGTACGCAGTAGAAAAATCGGAAGGCTTCTGCACAGAACTATACACAAATCAGCGACTCAGACAGTGCAGAGATACAAGCAGCAATATTAAGCGCTCACACATCAGTGATATGAAATGAAATGCAAAGGAATATTAACAGCTCAGGGTGCCTAGTCTGAGGCCCAGAGCCATGTTATGCACAAGACCGGTGTTCATATGAATAGCCGAATTATCTTTTAATAGAACACGATCGACAGCATGTATTCATTCATGATCCCACGGACCGGAGATTTGTTTATGCGAGCAGAACAATGATCCAATAAATGACCTTCCGGGAATCGGCTTCCATCGTCATCATAAGTGGTAGTCTCATCGGACTGCTGTACGATATCTGACTCAGCAACCTGACTACCAAATCAATTGAAAGCATCAAGACAGGGAAAAGCCGAAGATTTCTGAGGAGACATTCCTCAGATCGTAGACGTGCCGTCCAAGAGCGCATAACTCTAAGCTCAACGGAGCCTCTCGCTGGTATTGGGGGTTTGCCAACTATGGGAAAAGGGAAGGTGAGGGCTTAATACCTTGCTGTGTGGATGGTGGCGAGCGATTACTGGATGACCTGATGTGGGTATCGGAAGCCAGACACAGATCTTCTCAAGGTTTCGGCAGATGATATGCCTAGGTTTATTATAACTAGTTGACATGCTGGAACTGGTGTACGAGGATACAGTCGGACGAGTAACATGAACAAAATCGATTGAAATAATGTTGTTCCCAAGGTCGCTGCCGTAGAATATCCAGATTACCTCACAGGTGCCATAAAGAACTTTCATGCTCTCATACTATCGGAGCCTACTAATCGATGTATCTCTTCGATGTCGCTCGACTGAGTTCAAGATGCATGCTTTTCCTATTAACCAGGTTGTGCTTGAAGCCCAAGTGATGATTCGCCATTTCCCATTACAATTGATGATTTTGAAGTCAACGAAGCCACGTGTGATAATATTCGAAGGCAAGTTGCAAAGCATTACGAAAAGCCACAGTCGTTCAACGGCAAGCGTGTTTCCAATCATTTACTAGAGATGGAAAAGGGCCAATCATGGGGTGAAGACTAATAGAGGATAACTACGGTTGGTCACAAATGCTATTTGGATATGCACTCCCGCCTCCCTGCAGATGCAGGGAATTTTGAATGCATCAGATACTGGTAAGAACTATTACAGAAGATAGAAAAATATGTTGTGCAGACCTCAACAAACTCTACCCATCACATCTTGTCCAAAGCAGGAAGGCACATCACTTGCTGAGGAATACAGTCCGTGCTTCGGGCTAAGTGCTGTTATTACAAAAAAAAGCGAAGGTAAGCATCTTGTGGCGTTGACACATGCTATCGCCTCTGAAGGGAGTGGAGATCCGATGTGAGCGATCTATGTATACGCAGCAACAAGATTCAGGAGGTGGACCGGTCTCGATGAACAATACATGCCGTTGAACCAAAGAATTTGACATTGATCTGATGGCGGATAAGACGATGGTATCAAACTTTCGGGTCATAGCAGGGATCGATTGGGGTAGTGGTTGTCTAAGATAATCTTCAGTAGCATATCAAGATCCGGATAGTCACCTGTGATTGTGGGCAAGAGTTGGCAAAAAGAGATCTTCCCAAGGAGGAAGGGACAAAGAGATGCCGCATCGAGTGATATTCAACGGCATAGAAGATGACATGTCATTAGTTGTTGTTGCAACAGCCGGGGATCGTACTAGGATCAACAACCTTGATTCTGGATACTGTCAAAAATCCGGGGAAAACTACGTCGTGTCGTCGGGTACTAAGTTCAGGTATGTCTGCAGCATAGAATAGATCCACAGATGACAGCAAGTTGGACGACGTGTGTGAGAATTTGGGCGAATCAGCGTGGCCTCGTGGCGCTTCTTCAACACAATTGCACGTACATAAATGTAGGCAGAGTTTACAAATGCTATTTCAGGTGACCCAAACTTTAGATTTGATCTAAGGCATCGGATGATCAGAACTCAGGTGCCTTGTGGCATGAAGAAAAACATACGACCTTGTCAACCCGGCTCCACTGTATTGGTTCTCATTAGTCTGTCCCGTCGCTATATATGCATTCACCTTCTTTGCACCACTTCTACCCTGTTTTCTGCCTTTCATTGATCTGCTTAAAACAAGTCTCATAACCGCCATAAAACAGGATTTCTCGGCTACTTAGAGCCAATGGAGTACGTTCCATCACACTCGAATGTCTGCTTTGCATTGAATTCTTTTCTAGTGCTTTATATCGCCACTTCAACACTGTTAAAGTTGGCTATCACATGGGCCCAATCGAAGAACGGTTCGAGATGCAACTCAGCACTATCAATGGCACTCTTTACGCAACTCACTATCTGGCCGTGAGGCAGTCAAACTCTCCCAATTCTCCAGTCTTGATGCTTCCCGTATGCAGAGACCTCTACAGGAGGGGCTTCTACCCTGACCTTCCTTGGCCCAAAGAGGATGATCCACATGAGAACTATAATCCCGACTCTGACGAACCGGACGTACCTGTCAAGATACCCTACTTGGATGCTCCCGTCTTGAATCTCTCACTTCCCGTATATTCCATATCGGTTCCTCACTTAATGTCGTTCCCTTTGGTGCTCCTCTTTGGGCTAGGACTGGAAATGGACGTTGAATACCTCCCCTACCGTCTTTTACCAGTTACAGTCATCGCCGAATTTCCCGCTGCACCAGCCATGGCGGAGATTTTTGCCGAGTTCCCCGAGCAAGATTTCGAACGTTATCATATGCACCTCGCAGGATTTCGGGACAATATCCTCTTTCTTGGGCTGAAAAACCAGAGGATCATGGAGATAACAACTACAGCTTGGAGTGTAGCAACCAAGGCTCGTCTGATTCGACAGCGCCAGCAGAAAGTCTTTCCCCAACCGCGTCGATGAAACGATCTTGGACTCCCGACTTCTATATGCTTAGCCGTCCTATGTGAGGCTAATCAGCATGGCTTCCACGCGCCGAGAAGCTATACTTATCTAGTCGGTAATAGGCGCTAGATTTTCCGTTGATAGCAAGATCCATTGATCCATACTTCCAATAACGTCGTTCCACAACATATAATGATACTCCTGCTATGACCTATAGTACTTGATACATTACATCCAGTTATCCCACAATGTTTATATTGTACAAGACCTTTCAACAAAGAATAGCTGATGACTGTTTTGTGTTTTCCCTACTACTGGTGGACTGTTTGAATGATGAATTGACCATAGTAGTTGGGAGGATCAGTGACCTTTCCTATATGCTCTTGATGAGTTTTTGGCTTACTCATCCATATGACACATGCTACTTCTGGAAGAGGGAGGAGATTTGTTGTAGACAGGAGCCCTAGGTCTGCATTGCAGCATCTGCTCATCTTCATTTATCCCCTAAAATTCCAACCTTGATTCTCTATTATTTCTGTTTAGTAACAAGTGCTGGTAGACATTGGAGCTTTTGATCTTATATAAGTACATTTAACTAGTATCAAAATGATGTTGTAAAAACGGAGGCTGGTTTGCCTTGGAATAAAAAGGTTGATTCTGTCGCAAACCAGTGAGTAAAAACATAACAAAATTGTAACTATATAAAACTAAAATCTCGGAACATTCTCAAACAATATGATGTCAGCTTGATACTTCAACAAATGACATATCATGTAGCCCTAAGATCCAATTTCATCTACTTGGATTTTGGGAGTGCTCATCTTAATGTCCATGGTCTCAATACACTTATAGTTTTGTCTACTTGGATCTTAGGTCTCAAGCTTTCTTCAGTACTTCATGACAAATAATCTATTTGTCAGTTAATTACCATCACATTGGCCCATCATTTCTATCAGTACCACCATGTATATAAAGCTTGTTTACTCAAATATGAGTGGTTGCTCACTTTCCTCTCTCTGCTAGACTACATTCACTCTCAAGACCTTACCAGGTGAGCCTGTCAGTGTATAGACCACCACACAATGCTTGCTGGCACCATTTAAACAGGTTATGGGTCCCAGTGGGCAGGTAATGTGCAGACAATACTGTCATAGGCGCAATCAACTGCAGGCACAAGTACCTTACACCTTGTGCTCATCTGTGGTTATGAACCCTTGCTAACAACAGTCTTTACCAGACTTCACCAGATGGCTGCACAGACCTTAAGCTTTCTTTGGACCTTTGATAGGTGCGACTTCATTGAATGGGAGGCCACAGCATGCCACGTTATCAATGCTACAGGCTGCCAAATGGTGCTGAGCAGCAAACTGCCAATTATCCAAAAGGATGGCATTGAGACGGTATTACGCTGGCCAGTAAAATTCTGGTTAAATAAGTGATAATAACGAGAAAATACTCCCATAATGCTTATCCTATAGAGAGATGAGCGCCCCAAGAAGTGGAGAGAGACTACTGTCCGGTCGTGTTCTTGAGCATCACACTCGAGAAGCGGAATAGTGGCCGTGATCACCACTATCTATCCCTCATAATAACCCTTGCTCGGATCATCTCATATGGTTATCAATAAAAGTTCCCCCCTCTGTACGTGCTCTCGAGGAAGAAAACGGCCTCAAGAGACCAACTCCCGATGAAGAGTCAGCAGTCTAACGTCATAAAGGTAAAGATAGACGATGGATCACAGATGTAACAAAGGGACTATATTTAGAATGAGAGACATAGGAGCAGATTCAAGAGGGTCCAATGAAGGATAACCTGAGGATCAGAACACTAGAGAAGAGATGCCTGAGGAAAAAGGAGTCTCCGGAAAGGTATAGAGAGGAGAGGAAGCAGGTTGTGAAGAGGTAGAAGAGTACGGTGCGCTTGCAAACGATCCGATTAGAGGGATTGGCAGTTTATTTTGAACACGATCTCTCTACAACAGGTCCCCACGTGGCCATATCAATATAAGGGAACCTCAAGGAAGGGATTAGATAAAAAAAAAATGAATAAGGAGTGAGGGATTGGACGGAAGGACATGGTCAGCATTCTGGCTGGCTATCTTAGGGAACGCCATCGACTTTCTTTCTATTTTCTTTGTATGTGATTCGAACAGTTGTATTCTAATAAAAACCTCTAGAGTACGAGGGAAGGGACAAGCAATCTTCCCCCTTACCTTCTCTTCTGCTCTAGAGCTAAAAAGCGGACTCGAGCGAACTTAAGTTCTATTTTTCCACTCTCTATTTTGTTTCTCTATGAGATACTCGACCTCAGGAGGACTTGGACATTCGCTTACGCTAGGAGACTAAACCCTCACTACGGTTCTTCATAGTAAGCTTCCAGTTGTACGGTCAGCTGAAGTAGAGCTTGCACGAGGCTCCGGGAGTTCTAGGTAGTAACTGCTGTATTGACAGTGAGCCAGGCTACTAGACTAGGTAAGGACAGCAGTGTTATGGTGCGAGATGAACACATGCCTTTGAGATCTGACTAGTGAGAGCGCTCACGAGCAAGACTTATTATTATTTTTAGCCCATTTTATATATTGAAATCACCAGTACATTTCCTGAACTCTAATTACCTCTCCAGTGCCTACTTGTTTGCATACAACTGTGACCCATCTCGGAGACTACAGAGCTTTGATTTGCACTTGTCACCCTTGTCTCTGATAAAAGGACACCCCTGAATTTAATAGCTTACTTTTGTCATCCCCATCAACGGAGGACTCAATCAGAACTAGGGACAACTGGGACAATCAAGATGCTTAGGCATACAGTAACTTGATGCTATGTGTCTCTACTGATATCAGAAACCTTGCTGTAAAAGAAGGTATGGAACACACTGGAGAACTCCTGGACTGGCTTAAGGCACAATATGGAACGATGAGCATTTCTGCTGCCTACACCAATGCTGCCGCTATATTGGTTGTGAAAGACTTTGTTTAGAAACATGGTCAGAGGGTATGTGCAAGCACAACAGCGTCCATCTGTTGTTGGCTTACTAACCCCAAAATAATGGTAGAATTTTTGAGATAAAGAAAAGGAAAATAAAAGGTAAATTTTTCCACTGCCCTCCCCGATGTAGGAGGGATACTTTTATACAAAATTGTCACGTAGTCTGTCCTTAATCAAGAGACGACTGGAGATCTAGCCAGTTGTCCTAAAGTACTGGCCTGGTCCTCATCACATAGCTATTCCTACCAATTAGACTAGCCTCTATATAGTAACACCTATAGATGAGTTTTTGAAGACTAGTTGAGAAGGGCACTTTCTTGGTGGTAATAAGCATCTGGTCTCTACATCGCCATCGACAAACTCCAGGTCCTAGGAGACTATGACCCTACTCCTACTATTGACAAGCTTCTAGCCCTTTTCACACAACTTGAAGATAACAAGTTTGTCTACCCAGAACCAATTTGAGCAATGATGCTCTTTGTTAGGCTCCCAACTTAAATAAAAGAGATTACATGTAGTTATAATTCAAAAACTACTAATGCTACTTCACTCACCTTTGCTGTTATTCAGAATGATATCATTATAAACTGGCAGCAACGTTCCTCTAAAGGTAAATAGAAGCAGTACTGGTGTCATAAACCACCTACACAGGTATTTGGCTAGCCACCATGGCTAAGTCATTATTTATTTTCTTTAATATTTTCTTTTTATTTATTTTATAAAAGAGCTACGACCTAACAACAAGATGACTCAACACTGATGCAATAAGCATGTGTATGTACAAATGTTAGTAAATAAAGATGTTTGTATATAAGTAAAGAGAAATCTAGCAGGAACTCTCATTGAGTTCTCTTTGTCTATGCTAACTGTTATGATTTGCCTTGGACAGGCCTTCTGACATCAGAGGACGCCAGCTGTCATTGACTAATAGCTGTGGGAGTTAGCAGTGACACCCTGGGAGGTGTTAATATTAATAGGACGACATGGGAACAGTCCTGTCAGGTACTTGACATGAACACACAACAGATGGACACTTGACACATATTAATAGATAGACACGGGAAATATATAAATAATAATAGAGTACCTAGTCATATGTGATACCTAGTAGATCTCTTGTATAAATAGGTAGAGAATACTAGGAGGACTCTTGTTGAGTTCTCGTTAATTATCCCAATCTACAAGTGGCACTCCTTCCCCTTCACCTTTCTCTAAGTCCCTTCTGACTGGCACCGCCGCCGCTCGTGGTTGGTCGCTAACACTAACAAGAGAGCAGTTGGCTTAATTCTAGCTTAGGAGTCGGCTAACACTACAACCAGGGCATAGATGCAAAGAAGTTATCAAATGTGCAGTAGAAGGGTTGAGATCCCCAATTCCAGCAGCAACAGCAGCTACAAGAATGTGCATCTGGTAGATCATGCAGTAAGTATCACAAACTTTATTCAGACCTATCTCCACAAATGCGGGGTCTTTTTCAATGATCTAAGTTATATTGGAAACCTTTCAGAAGACCTTTCCAATGATGCTAGGGAGCCCTCAACACCTTAAGAATCCACCAAGAGATCAACTGATCAGTAGTCACCAAACACTAAATTGCTTATATCTCAGGAACCAGTGATTGTGTTATGACCTAATAACTCAGGTTGCAACCTTAGGCTTAAGGCTTGAGGATGAGTTAGGAGTAAGAGGAAGGGAATGCACAATAGATTAAGCGTAAGGAGATATAGTGTATCTACTGGAGCTTATATAC